>Ga0310696_10000314_pt1 | contig 80962 bp, 61 predicted proteins | sample AusTroGonzalo_MG_4_FD_203885 | JGI IMG/M metagenome (GOLD analysis project Ga0310696, IMG submission 203885) | Bovine rumen microbial communities from tropical cattle in Woodstock, Queensland, Australia - Gonzalo_02 (v2) (version 2) | ecosystem: Host-associated > Mammals > Digestive system >...
AAAATTTGCGGAAAACATTCTTAAAGATGCTATAAAAACAAAAAAATCTTCAGATATAGACGATATAATAAAAATAGTAGCCTTAAATATGGGAATAAAACCCTCAGACATAACATCGAAGAAAAGGACCAAGGGTATTTCCACGTCAAGACAGATAGCTATGTATATATCAAAAAAATATACTTCAAAAACTTATAAGGAAATAGGCGAAAAATTTGGCGGGAGAGACCATTCCACGGTAATTTCATCAATTTCCAACATTGAAAAACTTATGTTAAACGACAGCAATATAAAGAAACTTATAGAAAAAATAGAAAGAGAGATAGAAAGCTCGAAGGATGGTTTCTAACAAATGTTGAAAAATCGTATGTTGAAAAAAATAAACCTGAGAAATCCACAAAAAACAAACATTTTTTCAAACACTGAAAAACTAAGATATATAATTGATTTCATTAAGTTTTTTAAAAATTTAAACTTTTCAGTCAAGCTAAATATTATTACTTTTTAAATTAAAGGAGAAGATTATGATTGAATTAACTTTTAAAAGAGAAGAGCTTCTCAAAGCACTGGATTACTGCAGCTCGTCAATTGAGAAAAAACATGCGATGATAATACTCACGCATATATTGTTCTGTTTTAAAGGAAAAGAATGTACTTTAAATGCTACAAATCTTGAAACAACAGTCGTTGCCAGAATAAACCTTATATCGCCTGTATCAGAAGGAAAAATAGCTGTTCCGGCTGTGTATATCCATGATATATGCCGTGTTTCAAGAGGCGAAGTTATGATATTCAGGTACGATGAAGAAAAAAATGTTCTTGATATTACTGCTGAAAAATCAAAATACACCGTTCCATGCTCCGATCCTTCTGATTTTCCTGTAATCCCTGAAACGAAAAAAGAATTTAAAAATGTAAAAATAAACAAACTTATCCTTTTTTACAAAAAAGTTCAGTTCTCTATGTCTGAAAATTATCTCAACAAAGCTTATTCAGGTGCTCTTATAACCAAAGTAAAAGAGGAAGACGGAACAGAGTCAATAGAAATGGTAACAACTGATATACACAGACTTTCCGTACTGACTTTGAAAAATCTCAATATAGATCTCGAAGAGATAAATTCAGGAATAGTCGTTCCAGGGAAAAATTTTGCCAATATAACAAAAATTTTTGCTGATTCTGAAGATGCCGAGATAGCTATTGACGACGAAAAAATGTTTATAAAAAATGACAAAGTTACATTCATTTCAAGGCTTATAAAAAATGAATTTCCTAAATACCGTTCAATAATAGGTACTTACAGCGAAGTAAACGCCAGAGAATGTGCAGTTATAAACAGAAAGGAACTTATAGAAGCTATAAAACGCGTAACGATTCTCAATTCAGATGAGAAAATATGGGCTTCAACGTATTTCTTCAACGGAAATATTCTTAAAATGACTGCAAATTCAAATTCCGGCGGAAATTCTACAGACGAGATAATTATGGAAAAAGGTTTTTCTACTGAAAGAAAAGTTTCCGTAAATGCAAAATACTTCCTTGATGTCATAGGCGTTGTAGACAGCGACAATGTAAATATAATAGTAGGGGAATCTTCAAAAGCTATGGTTATAAAGGAAGAAACTGACGACTTCTTCTATATTCATATGACAATGCCGCTCAGAATCTGATATTTATGAAAATAAAATCAGTTTTTATTACAAATTTCAGATCGTTATCGGATTTTTCACTGGAATTTCCTCAAAAATTGCTGATAAAAGGAAGAACAGGCTCCGGAAAAACATCTATTCTTGAAGCCTGTTCTATTCTTTCAAGCGGAAAATCTTTCAAGACATATGACATAAAAGACTGTATTGCAAAAAACAGTTCGAGTTTTTATATAGAATCTGTCTTTGACGATTTTGAAGGATATTCCAGAACAGTTTCAATAGGTTATGACAAAGGCGGAAATAAAAGGATCCTTATAGACGGCAATATTTCATCAAGAAAAGAGCTGCTTAACATAGTTTATCCGGTAGTTCATTCTCCAGATGACATGCTAATAATAAGCGGCAGTCCTAAATTTAGGCGTGATCTGATAGACAGGATATGCTTTATAAATGATAAAAGTTATTTTGATGATATGAGTGAATATTTGCGTTTTATAAGAAACAAAAATGCTGCACTTAAAGAAGGAAATTCTGAAATTGTCAGATATCTGAACGCTGCTGCCGCTCCGCTTATCGACAAAATAAGAAAAAAAAGGTATGTTTCATGTGAAACAATTAACAAAAATATAGAATTTCTTTCGGAAAAACTCTTTTCAGAGATGAAAATTTCATTTTCTTACAACATTGATGAAAACTGTTATGAAAAGCTTGATTCAAAGCTTGAAAGAGAACTTGAAAAAGGTTTTTCGCTTTACGGACCTCATCTTGATGTAATAAATATAACTACCGAAGTAGGGGATGCTAAAAACAACATTTCAATGGGTGAGACCTATATAAATTCTTTTCTTATAAAACTCGCTGAGCTTAATATTTATGCCGGAAAAAATGAGTTTCCTATATTTCTCATAGACGATATTTTCGTTTTTGTAGACGATGACACAAAAAAGATACTTTTTAGAGAACTTGAATCTCTTAAAAATCAGATCCTGATGACAAGTTCAATAGAAAATCTCAACAATTTTAATAATATGGAAGTTTTTTACCTTTCTATGTAGATCCTTAGTATTTCGGCTCTGTTGTCTTCTTCCCTGACTTCATCCTTGTTTGTTATGTTAGCTCTGTATTCTTCCTGGTAAAGCCCTGAATACGAAATATAAAAGTCGTTTACAGAATCTTTTGGTATTTTTATTTTCAGAGGATGACGGATGATCTCTCCTTTTTTCCAGAAATTTGTCGGATATGCGCCGTTGGCCATGTTTCCGTCGCCTTTTGTCCTCTTGTCTTTTTTGTTACCTTCGTTGTGAAGAAAAACGTCGTAATCTCTGTTTATTTTATCTGATACTGATCTGAAATACATATTCACATTTATTTCAGTTCCTTCTTTTGCGTAAAATTTTCCGTCTTTTTCCTTAAGTTTGCCTTCCTCTACTGAAAAACCTTCCAATTTTATTGCATTATCAAACAAAACATTCATTTTTATTAAGTTTTCTGGAAGTTTTTCAACTATGTATTCTTTTGCGCCGGAGAAGTTCTGCTTTTCTCCGTTTCCTGAAACTTTCATAAGGATATTTTTTCCGCCTTTGTGTATCACTACTCCTTTTTTGTTTATTCTTTTCATAAGCGAATCAAACCGTTTTTTGTCGTTTTCACGGAGAATTACATACTGGTTTCCGGGTTTTTTGAAGAATTTGAGAACATTTTTTTCTTTATCAGTCTGAAGGAACGTTATTTCGTTTTTAAGCCAGAAACCTGCCGATTTTCTTAACCATTTGTAATAATCAGCGATCGGTTCCCTTGACGGACTGTCTTTCAGGTAAGCTTCGACATGCGGTTTAAGCGAATAATATTTTGAAATTTCCGGAAGCTGGTCTGCAAAATAATAAACCATAAATCCGGCACTGAGTGCAAACAGAGCGTAAAAACCTTTTTTTTGCATAAAACGACTGAAAATCATTGAAAAAAGAACAATGCAAAAAATTGTAAAAACAGAAATTATCGTAATTTCCCACGAAATTCCGTGAGGAACGCTCCTGGTATTGTAAAATGTCACAAGATGGAGAAAAAGCGTGTGCTTGTCGCCGATATCGCGGCCCATTACAGCAACCAGAAATATTGCAACGACAGCTTCGATTTTAGCAGAGATAGTCCAGCGCATATTCCATAATTTTTCAATGTAAATACCCAATAATATTGCGATAAAAGGAACAACCGGTGCTATGTAGTGATAAAATTTCGTTGACGAGAAAGAGAAAAACAGGAAAGGCCCCGCAAACGAGCTGAAAAAGAAAAGTTTTTTGATTTTTTCGCCGTCATCTTCTTTTTTTGTAAAAAAATTATAGAGCGCGGCAGGGAGAAAAGCGCTCCACGGAAACATTGCATAGCCTAGAATTCTGACATAAAGCGTATAAAGGTCGTTTGGTTTGTGGATCTCGCCAGTCGTCCTTTTGAAATGATGATAAATTATGAAAGTGTCGAAAAAACTTTTTCCTTCGCTTGCACACATATAACCGAACCACGGCATTACGACGGCAAGGTATATAACTGCTCCGATCAAATGCTTTTTAAGGTGTCTCCATGCGAAAAAGTAGCTGAAATTGCGAGAAAAAATCATAAAAATGAAAAGTGTGACCCCAGGGATCATTATCGAAAGCAGTCCTTTCGCAAGAAAAGCCCATCCTTCAAAAAAATAGAAAAGATACAAATATAAGTCTTTGCGCGGGATTTTTTTGAATATTTTATCGTTTTCTCCAATATTTCCGAAGTAATAGACTGCCATACACAGCATCGCAACAGTGTTGAGTGCGACAAACGGAAGATCGACCATGATCTGACGCGAAAGCATGTAATACTGCGGGGAAAGCATCAGAACAAATGTTGAAATTATTGCAGATTTACGCGAAATCAGGCGCGTCAGCAGAATGTAGAAACCGACAAGAGTCAGTATTGAAAAGAGTGCTATGGGCAGTCTGCCTGAAAATTCAGAGATATTGAATTTGTAAAACGGCATCAGCATCCAGAAAAGAAGCGGCGGCTTTGACCAGAATTTATTAGAATTCTGAAACCAGAGTTTTGCAAAAGAATTTTTCTCGAGAGTCTCCCAGGCGACATGCGAATAGTGGTTTTCCCACGGGTCGATCATAAAGAAGTTGCCGAGTAGGGGAATATAGAGCAGAGCGCATACAACAGCGATAAATATTATCAGAAACTTGTCCAAATTGTTGAGCTTTCCGTTTCTTTGCTCAGAAAAAGTATTAAAATCATTGCCGATTTTGTTTTTTAAAAACTGTATCACTTTTCACTCCAGAACATAAAAATTAAACGCGAAAAAGTATATTTGTAGAGGAAAAAGTCAAGAAAAGATTGGAGTTTCTGATATTATAATAAACGCTAAAACCCGTCAGGATTGTTTTTCTGCCAGTTCCAGCTGTCGCGGCACATGTCGACGATGGTGTTTTCGGCAACCCAGCCGAGTTCGCGGGCGGCTTTTTCCGGATTTGAGTAGCAGACGGCTATGTCGCCGGGGCGTCTCGGGCCGATTTTATACGGAATAGTCACGGAATTGGCTTTTTCGAAGGCATGGACGATGTCAAGAACGCTGTAGCCTGTGCCAGTGCCGAGATTGTAAACAGCGACGCCGCATTTTTTTTCTATTGCGGAAAGTGCCTTGACATGACCTTTTGCAAGGTCGACGACATGGATGTAATCGCGGATCCCTGTTCCGTCAGGCGTGTCGTAGTCGTCGCCGAAAACTGTCAGACAGGCGAGTTTTCCTACCGCGACCTGAGTTATATAGGGCATAAGATTGTTCGGAATTCCTTTAGGATCTTCGCCGATAAGCCCCGATTTATGCGCTCCGATAGGGTTGAAATAGCGCAGAAGCACTATGTTCCAGCAATTCGGGTTGTTGGTTTTGATGTCTGCGGTATGGAGATCGGTCAGAATTTCCTCAAGCATCGATTTTGTCTGGCCGTAAGGGTTGGTGCATTTTCCTTTCGGGCATTCTTCGCTTATAGGAACTGTTGTCGGGTTTCCGTAAACTGTCGCAGATGAGCTGAAAATTATGTTTTTGCAGCTGTGTTTCCGCATCACATCAAGAAGAACAAGTGTTCCTCCGATGTTGTTATCGTAATATTCCCAAGGTTTGATAACTGATTCGCCGACAGCTTTCAGTCCGGCAAAATGGATGCAGCAGTCAAAACTGTTTGCAGAAAACACTTTTTCCAGAGCTTCACGGTCGCGGATGTCGGCTTCATAGCATCTAATCGCTGTTCCGGTTATTTTTTCAAGGCGTTTCAGCACTTCAGGCCTGGAATTTGAAAAGTTGTCAAGGATCACGGCTTCGTGTCCGGCTTTGACAAGTTCTATTACTGTGTGTGACCCGATATATCCGGCTCCGCCTGTTACCAGAATTTTCATTTTTCCTCCAAAAAACTGAAAAATAAAAGGTTTTACCTTTTGTAAAACGCGGAAAAACTTATTGCAATCCTTTGAAAAATCAATTTTACCTCCTTTTTTCACCATCTTTTTGACAACGGACAAAAAAACTTTAAACTATTCCGTTTATATTGATATTTGGAGACTTTTCATGTTTAAAAAATTTTTCGCACTTGCTGCCTTAACGCTCCTTTTTTCCTGCGTTTTTGCAGAAACAATTGATTTGGAGATTCCGGCAGCTGATTTTTCTGAAAAAAACGGTTTTGTTACGCCTGAGATCGAAGGTTATGAGCTTGACGGTGCGGGAGAAGAGATTGTTCTTCCGTTCAAAAAGATGTTTTTCGGAAGCGAAGTTGTAAAAGTAGAGATCCTGAAAAAGCACAAAGTCGTTCTCAAAGCTCCGCTCGAAAAGGGAAGCCCGATTTTCAGGCTCAGCGATATGAAAAAAATCGACAAATCAAGATTTAACGAGAGAAAGCTGCCGTCGCTTTCGAAATTCACTTTCAAACACCGTTCTTCCTTTAAGAGAAACAAAAAACGCTTTTCTTTTGTTTTTTATCCTATTATTCCTTTAAGTGATACTGAAGTTATCCAGATCGACAAGATCAGAGTCCACACGAAAGGGCAGGTGATGCTTCCGATGGACAGTGTGCAAAGGGGAAATTCGCTTCTTATCCTTACAAACGAGCATTTTCTTTCTACTTCGACCGAGATCGGAAACTATATTGCTGCAAAAAAAGCTGACGGATTCAATGTCGATGTCGCAACAGAAAACAATTACGGCGGCGGCGATCTCACAGGGATCGACCGTGCGAAAAAAATCCGTGAATATTTGAAAAGTGTCTATAAAAACTATGATTTTCTGCTGATAATCGCTGATCCGACGACAAACGGAAACGATGTTCCGATGATAGTTGCGCGTCCCGAAGATGCTGAAGATCCGAGTTATGAACTTGTTCCGACCGATATGTTTTATGCTGAACTTACAGAAGATATAGATTCTAACGGCAACGGTGTCTATGGCGAACATGAGGATGAAATCGAATACGGGTTTGAGCTTATAGTCGGAAGAATCCCTATTTACAGCGAAAATACTGTCGCAACCGATACGATCCTCAGAAGAACGATCGATTTTATCAAAGAAAAACCAAACAAAGCGAGTTACAGACTCAAAGTCCTTTTTCCGACAACAATTTCATACTATGCAAATCAGGATGGTGCATATACTCCAAAAATGGACGGAGCATATGTAGCTGAATATCTTCGCGAAGATTCAATAAAAGAACCTTTCACATCCAAGCTGCTTGTTGAAAAATCGGGAATCGATCCATCGGAATTTTCCACCGAAGATGCTTTGACTTACGAATCGATGATTGACAACATGAACGACAGTTACGGCACGGTTTTCTGGGCCGGTCACGGAATGCCTGATTATTCAGTCAGGACGATCTGGGGAGGTGACGGCAACAACAACGGAATCCCTGAAACATATCAATTCGAGCTTTACAGCGAGACGTTTGTCGATACAGAGACGATCAGCCGGGTTTCGGCATTGACTCCTTTCGTTTATCAGGGAAGTTGTCTGAACGGTTCGATCCATAACCCTGGAAGTCTTGCTTATGCTCTGCTGAGACATCTTTCGGTGGGAGTTGTCGGTGCATCCCAGGTTTCATACGGTACAATTTTCGCCGGCTACAACCTGCGCTCTCATGATATTTTTTCATACGGAGCAGTTTTTACCGATGCTGTTGTCAAAAACCAGATCCCGGCACAGGTTCTTTTTGAAACAAAGGAGGATTGGCCGGATTACAGTGTTCTGCTGACTGACAAGCTTGAAACGAATTACATCGGTGACCCCTCGCTCAGAATAAATGTTGTCACATGTTCTGAAGACAGTGATTGTGACGATTCGCTTTTTTGCAACGGAAAAGAAGTGTGCGTTGACGGTTTCTGCGAGCAGGCGCACGGAGCTATGCCGTGCGAAGAGACGGACAATCCGTGCGAGACCAACTACTGCGACGAGGCAGCCAAATCGTGCAAGCCCGTTCCGAAAGCTGACGGCTCTTTCTGCGGTGTTGCGGACAATCCGTGTGTCGGCGGCAAAAAATGCTTTGACGGGAAATGTATAACTGTCGGTGAAAAGGACTGTTCTCATCTTGATTCGTTTTGTTCCACCGGTTCATGCAACACCGAAACAGGCGAATGTTTCAGAGCTCCGCTCAACGACGGCGCGTCATGCAGCACGGGCAAATTCTGCATAAAAGATGAAGTATGCTCCGGCGGTTTCTGCAAAGGTGTAGCTCCTGATTATCCCGAAGCAAAAACATGCAATAAAACGGAATGCAGCGAAACTGACGGTTTTATAAACGTTCCCGATTCTTCGCAGAACTGGGATGCATGTACAATGGAAGACGGCAGCGAAGGTTACTGCTCATACGGAAACTGCAACGCCAAAACCGAAAAGGAAGTTAAAAGCAGCGGCTCAGGCTGTTCCGTTCTGATTTTCTGATTTTCCTGAAAAATTCACGGTTTTAAATTTTTAAAAGGAGGGATCATGCGCCTGTTCTACGACATTATCGCTGACAAAAGGGATAAAAAAGCTCTTTCGAAAGAGGACATTTCCGATTTTCTGCAGAGCTATCTTGACGGAACTTTGAAGGATTACCAGATGTCGGCCATGCTGATGGCGGTATTTTTCAATTCGCTCAACAGCGAGGAGCTTGAAACATGGACCGAAAAGATGCTTTACAGCGGCGAAGTGCTTGATTTCTCCGACATTGACGGCGTTGTGGTCGACAAGCATTCAACTGGCGGTGTAGGCGACAAAATTTCGATCCCATTGGCTCCCCTTCTTGCCGAACTCGGCTTCTATGTGCCGATGATTTCAGGCCGCGGGCTCGGTCACACAGGCGGAACGCTCGACAAACTCGAATCGATCCCTGGTTTTTCGGTAAATATCGACAAGGATTCTTTCAAAAAAATCGTGAGGACCAACAAAATGGCTCTCATCGGGCAGACTCCCGAGATCGCGCCGCTTGACAAAAGGCTTTACGCACTTCGCGACGTTACGGGAACGGTCGAATCTGTGCCGCTTATAGCTTCTTCGATTATGAGCAAAAAGCTGGCAGAAGGGATCAACGGTCTCATTCTCGACATAAAAATCGGCGAAGGCGCTTTCATGAAGGATCTTGCTTCGGGAACGCGTCTGGCCAAGACGATGCGGGCGATCGGAAAGCGCTTCGGAAGAAGTGTCGATGTTCTTTTCACCAATATGGATGAGCCGCTTGGTTACGCAACCGGAAACGCGCTTGAAATAAAGGAATCCCTAGACGTAATGCAGGGAAAATACGTGCCGCAGGTCACGGAACTAACGCTTAGAATGGCGGCAGTCCTCATGAAAACTTTCAAAATGACAGTTTCCATCGAAGAAGGCGAAGAAAAAGCGAAAAAGATGCTTGAAACCGGAAAAGTTCTCGAAAGATTTGCAAAAACCGTCAAACTTCAGGGCGGAGATCCGAAAGTCACCGAAAACTATTCGATCCTTCCTGAAAGCTGCTTCAGAAAAGAGGTTCGTGCAACTGAAAGCGGTGTCATCACAAAAATCGACGCACTCGATTTCGGCAAGGCTCTGATACGCCTGGGCGGCGGCAGACTTCGTCAGGAAGACAGCGTGAACAAGGCAGTAGGTTTCGTTTTTGCGAAAAAAGTCGGAGAATCCGTCAAAAAAGGAGACCTCGTCTATACGATACACTACGATGAGGAAGAAAGGCTTGAAAGTGCAAACGAGCACCTTGAAAACGCAGTTAAAATTTCGGAAAAAGCGCATGAAGCGTCCCCGCTCATACTCGGAAGTCTTTAAAAATGCTTGACGACAAGATTTTTACATTCAACAGCTACATGAAGCGGAAATTCGGCGGCAGAGTCGCCCGCATCTCGATGAGCACAGGCTTTGACTGCCCATGGAACAAGTGCATTTTCTGCCGGAAAGAATCGTTTTCGCCCAATGTTTCGGTCGATATGACCAAAGAAAACAGGCTTGAAACGCTTGAAAGAAGCATGAACTTCCTCAAAAACCGCTATGGCAACAAATTTTTCGCGGCATACTTCCAGAGCGGGACTTCCACTTTCGGCGACAAGGAAACTTTAGCGAAAATGTACCGCGAAGCCGCATCGATAAAGGGTGTCGTGGCAATGATCTTTTCGACGCGCCCCGATTATTTAGGCAAAGAAGAGATCCAGCTGATCCTTGACTGTGTGCCAGAAAACATAGATGAGATCTGGATCGAACTCGGTCTTCAGTCAACAAACGACTACTCTTTAAAGTGGATAAACCGCGGTCACGACGCGGCGTGCTACTTCAAGGCGATTGAAAACGTCGAAAAATACGGCGAGAACAAAATAAAAGTCGCTCCGCACATAATTTTAGGACTTCCCGGCGAAACCGAAGAAGACATGCTGAATACCGTGCTTCAAAGCACGCAAAGCCCCGTCGCAAAAGGGTTAAAACTCCATCACCTGCAGATCCACAACCGCACTCCGCTTGAAAAAATCTATGCCGAAAATCCGTTCCCGCTTCTTTCAGTCGAAAAATATATCGAGATCACAGCTAAGATCATAGCGAAACTGCCGCCCGACAAAGTTTTGTTCAGGCTTTTCACGACAGCACCGGCGGAATATCTCATCGCTCCGAAATGGAATCTCGGAACGCAGGAAGCGTTGCGCAAATTCGAGGAATATTTAGACGCGAACCACATCACGCAAGGGTGCGAAAGGTGCATGGAATAAGGGTTAAAGACATTTATCCGATCTCTTGAACAGGAGATATCTATGCTGAAACTCATTAAATATTCTCTCCGAAACATTCTTGTTACATCTTCTTTTTTTGTGCTTTTTATAGCGATATTTTCGATTTTATCTCTTTTCGGTCTGTTTGATGGAACTTCACTTTACAATTATTTGAACATTTCTACCGGTGTAGCTCTTTTCTTTGCTGGATTTATTATAGCTGGGTGGAAAAGTGTAATTGAAGGGAGTTCGAAAAAATATCTGTGGCTCGGAGCGTGTATTTTAGCAGGGATCGCGCAGCCTTATTTCGGTACATTTTTTGTTTCGCAATCTTTTCCGCAATACGAAGATTGGATTTACTTTGTCCTTTGGACTGTTTGCGGTTTTTTCGGGATTTTTGTGAGGGAGAAACTGTTTTTGAAGTATAAGAACGTTGCATACATTATGCTTTCTCTCTTCTTTGCCTTGCTTTTTCTTCCGCTTTTATCGCTGGATCTGGAAACATATTCCGGAAACCGTCTGATAGAAGCCGTAAAAGCCGACGATTTCGGAAAAGTGAAGAAGGTCGTTACATCCGAAAATGTCAATTATGTTGATGAAACCGGAGCAACACCGATAATGTGGGCGGCATACAACGGTAATGAAGGCATTATAAATTTCCTGATAAAAAACGGTGCAGATGTCAGGAAAGAGGGATTTATAACTATCGGGGAGAACGGTTTCACGATTTTCACGTCTCCGCTGGATGCCGCTGTAGGCAAAGGTCGTCTGGAAGCAGTTAAATATTTAATTGAAGAAGCAGGACTCAAACCGGATGAAAACCGAGGGTGTTTCAACGATCTTTTATTGTATGAAAAGGACATCGAAAATTTTGACAAAGTCGTTGAAGTTCTTGAAAAAACAGACAACAAGCACCTGAAGAAACTGAGAAAGTTTTATCCGTTTGCCAAAAACGACTATCCAAGATCGCAGAATGTAGCTTCTTTTCTGAACGCAATGTTTCTTATGACAGTTAAGGTCGATCTGGCGAACGAAAAATATGACAAATTCCTGCTGCGGAGAATTGCAAACAACCGCAAAAAGATCGATGAAATGTTCAAAGGCGGTATCCGTAAAGCGGAAAGTTATGAATTCTTTATCGGTGAAAACGGAGAAACAGCGCTTATTACGGCTATAAGAAAATGGCATGGCGATGTCGCCGCCTATCTGATTTCGAAGGGTGCCGATGTCAATTACAAAGACTGCGACGGGAACACGCCTTTAAGTGTCGCGAGAAAAGAAAAACGACCGGAATTGATCGAAATGCTTTTGAAAAACGGAGCAGTGGAGTAACAAGTTGTCAAAGGTGCATGGAATACTGACGAGCAAATAACAGAATGACGCTGCGAAAGGAACTGAACTCGCAATTCCCGAAAAATTGAGTATAATATGGCGGTTTTGTTGTTTATAAACTTTTTTGAGGTGGAAAATGTTCGATATTTCTGGAAAAATCGCGTGTGTAACAGGCGCAAGTTCGGGAATCGGCGCGGCAACTGCCGAAGCTCTGGCGGAAGCGGGCTGCAACCTTGTCATTTCGGCAAGAAGAGAGGATAAGATCAAAGAATTTTCGCAGTATTTAAGTGACAAATACGAAATAAAGTGTTTTGGCGGCGTTCTCGATGTCAGAAACCAGAAAGATGTCGAAAAATTTTTTGCTGAACTGCCGGAAGAGTTCAAAAATATTGAGATTCTGGTCAACAACGCCGGCCTCGCGAAAGACATGACCCCGCTTTACGACAACAAAATTTCCGACTGGGAACAGATGATCGACACGAATGTAAAAGGTCTGCTTTATGTCACGAAAGCGGTCCTTCCCATAATGATCGAGCGCGACAAAGGCCACATCGTAAATCTCGGTTCAACTGCCGGACGCGGAACATACCCCGGCGGCACGGTCTACTGCGCGACAAAACACGCCGTAAACGCGATCACAAGCGGCCTCAGAAAGGATCTTCTCAAAACTTCCATCCGCGTAACTACAATCGATCCCGGTGCAGTCGAAACAGAATTCAGCATGGTTCGCTTCGAAGGCGACAAAGCTCGTGCAGACAAAGTTTACGAAGGTTACGAACCGCTTCACGCCGAAGACATCGCCGACACGGTCCTTTATGCCCTAACAAGACCGCTGCATGTCAATGTCACCGACATTATAGTTTGTCCGACAGCGCAGAGAGACTACCATCTGGTAAACAGGAAAGGGTAATGTTTTTAGATATTTGCAATAAATAATTTGGAGAAGAAAAATGCTTCCGATCACCGGTCATGTCCAGACTTCGTTAGTCGATTTTCCGGAAAAAATTGCGACTCTTTTTTTCTTTTCGGGCTGCAATCTCAGATGTCCTTACTGCCACAATTCATCGCTTTTCGAGGTTCCGCCGCAGGAAAAATGGCTTTCGAGGGATTATATAATTTCCGATATCCAGAAAAGGCTGAAATTTATTGACGGCGTTTCGTTTTCTGGCGGAGAAACTTCGCTTTACGACGAACTTATCGACCTTGTGAAAGAGATAAAAGAGCGTTTCGGTATCGACGTGAAGATCGATTCGAACGGACTCAAGCCTGAATTTATTGAAAAAATCCTTCCTTATCTTTCATATATCGCAATCGACATAAAAACGACTCCAGACCTTTACGGCGAACTCGGCTGCAAACTGCCTAAAAAAGAGGTTGAGCAGAAACTTTTAGCCACAAAAGAGCTTCTGGAAAAGCAGACAAATGCGAAAGTCGAATACCGCACAACGATGTATCCGAAACTTGTGGAAAGTTACGAAAGACTTTGCAAAATGGCGGATTTTATTCCGAAAAATGCAACTTATTACCTTCAGCGCTTCATATGTGACAACGCTTATTCGGCTGAGGCAAAGGCGGCTGAAAGCTATTCAATGGAGCAGCTTGAAAGAATGGCGATGGAAATGCGTCGCATTACGAAACGCGACAAAATTTTTGTGAGAACTTATCTATAAAAAAGGTGGAAGATGGATCTCAACAAACTCAGAAGAATCAAGGAGATTATCTCCGTTCTCGGAAAACACGGACTAGGGAAGTATCTTCCGCAGGCTCTTTTTAAAAAGTTCGGAATAAAGAAGCCTTCTGAAGAAACAGGCAACATAAAGCTTGAGAGAAATATCCGCGAGGCGTTCGAGGAACTCGGCACGACCTTCATAAAACTCGGGCAGATGATGTCGCTCAGAAGCGATATTATTCCCGCTTCGATGGCGGAAGAGTTCAAAAAACTCACCGACAACGTGAGACCCATCGAATTTTCGCAGATAAAACCGATTATCGAGAGCGAACTCTGCGCCGAAATCGGCGATATTTTTTCGGAATTTGACGAAAACCCCATCGCTTCGGCCTCTATTTCGCAGGTCTACGCGGCCACTTTGAAGGAAACAGGCGAAAAAGTCGTTGTGAAAGTGTGCAAACCCGGTATTGCCGAAAAAATCCGCGAGGATATGGGGGTTATTTTCACGATCGCACATTACATAAATAAAACCTCGTACTCGCAGAACATCGATTTCGAGGCGATCACCGAAGACTTTTTCCACACGATGAACACCGAACTCGATTTTCTGATCGAAAAGTCGAACAACGAGAAATTTGTCAATAATTTCAGCTCGCAGAAGTGGAGCTGGCTTAAATTCCCGAAAATGTACGGCGAATACTGCACGAGCAGCATGCTTGTGATGGAGCGGATCTTCGCACTCAAACTTGGCGAAGTGATAAAACCAGGAAACAGCGGGAATTTTGACCGCAAGCTTATTGCAGAACGCGGCGCGGAAGTGCTGATGAAGATGATTCTGGCCGACGGATTTTTTCACGCAGACCTTCATGAAGGGAATCTTTTCTTTAATGAAAACAACGGTATAGCAGTTATTGACACGGGAATGTGCGGCAGGCTCGACAAATTTATGCGGGGCAAACTTGCCGATATTTTCATCGCGTTTGCAATAAAGGATTGGGACAAGGTCGCGCGGATTTGCCTTGAACTCGGAAACGGCGAAAAAATCGCTGACAAGGAACTTTTCGTCAGGGATGTCAGCCGTATCCTGCAGACTTTGCCCGAGAATCTTTCCGAGATCAACACGGCAGAAGTCATCGGAAGGATTTCCGCCGTGATTTTCAGATACAAGCTTAAAATTCCGCGTGAACTGACACAGCTTTTGCGAAGTTTTTCAATGATCGAGGGACTTTGCAGAAAGCTCGATCCCGATTTCGAGCTGATGAAAGTTGCCGGAAAACTTTCAAAAGAGGTCATGCTGCAGAGGCTTACCCCCGACAGCATCGCCCGCGAAGTTATGTCGCTCGTCGAAAAAACGGTCGACACGGCCCACACTCTTCCGGTAACGCTTGCAAGTATTTCGGAAAAACTGGAAAACGGCACGATCCAGCACCGGATAGTCACGATCCTGAACAATTCTGAACGAAAATTCATCTCGAAAATGGTGACGAGAACGGCGGCTTCTCTAATAATGACCGGAACTCTGATTGCGGGAACTCTGGCTGACAAACCCCGTTTTCCGATCGTTGTGGCTGTCTTTTTTCTCGCTCTGATCCTGTTTGCTTCGACATTTTTCGGAAACAAAAACAAATAATTTAAAAAACCATCCGATAAAACCCCCAAAATTTGACTTTAAACCGTTTAATTGTAATATTTTCGGCTTTTTTTGAGTTCTTGGAGTTTTTATGAAATTTGTTGTTGCCGGTGCGGGGGCAGTCGGTTACGATATCGCCCGTCACCTGATCAAAGAAGGAAAAGATGTTGTTATAATCGAGCGCGATCCGATCCGCGCGAAATTTCTTGAAAATAATCTCGACTGTATGGTCCTGAACAAGGAGATAAACCGAAGCCAGACGATGCAGGAGCTTAACCTTGAAGACGGTGATTTTTTCATTGCCGCGACAAACAAAGACGAGACGAACCTGATCGCGTGTTCGATCGCGGCGGCTTCTTCGCCTGACGGTTCGATGCTTGATCTCCGGAAAATAGCGCGTGTCAGCAATCTGGACTATTCGCATGCCGAATTCAAGGGAAATCCGTTTCTTGGGGCTGATTATATCATTTCGCCGGAAATGGCGGCGGCAAACCACATCGCAGAAATCGTAAAGCAGGGGGCTTTGAGCGACGTCCTTGCGTTTGAAGGGAGCAATATCACCGTCAGAAACGAAATTGTTGAAAGAAATTCGTCGTTCAGGAACAAAAATCTGATAAAAATAAGAAAAGAGATAAATAAGCCGTTTCTTATTCCCCTGATAAGACGCGGCGAATCGGTGCTGATCCCGTCCGGAAACACTGTCGTCCGCGAAGGTGACGAGATTTACATCGTCGCCGACGAAAAAACGATGGACTATGTTTTTGCGAAAACCGGCAAGAAGATCAAAAAAATCGAGACCGCTCTCATTGTCGGCACGACAAAAATCGCGAAAAATCTGCTGAGAACACTTTCGATGATGCCGATAAACCTGAAACTTCTTTCGGAAGACTACGAAGAGGCGAAGGAAATTTCGCGGAAATACCCGAATGTCCTTGTTATAAACGGCGATGTCCGGAACGAGTCGGTTTTCGAGGAGGAACGCCTGAACGAGGTCGACCTCATAATCACCGTCACCGAAAATCAGGAACTCAACGTTCTTTCGGCGCTTTACGCAAAAAGCATCGGCGTTGAAAGGGCGGTTGCTTCGGTCAGCAAGGAAAGCTATATTTCTATTGCTCAGAAACTCGGAGTAGATGCGACTGTAAGCCCGAAGCGAAGCACGGTAGACGCGATTTTGAAATATATCAGGCGCGGAAAAGTCATCACGCTCCATACTCTTTTCGACGGAGAGGCGGAAGCGGTAGAGATTCTTGTTTCGCCCGAAAGTAATGTCTGCGGGAAGCGGATCAAAGAACTCAAAATGCCGGAAAATTCGATCATTGCGGCGGTATCAAGACACAAAGAAATTTCGATCCCTGGCGGCGATTTTGAAATCAAGCCGGGCGACAGCGTCATCATTATTATGAAAAAACAGAATGTCTCGAAAGTCGAGACGATATTTTCAGACCTATGAATTTCAGAACGATATTAAAACCTCTGGTCATAATACTTTTTTTCGTTTCGCTTTTTATGACCTTCCCGTTTCTGCTCGCGATCTACTACAAAGAACCCGCCGCAATGAAAGCGTTTTTCAGCGTCATGATTTCGGCAGTTGTCATATGCATGATAGCGTTCGGATTTTTAAGACGCTGGCAGATACAGAAGATCGCGATCCGGGAAAGCTTTGTTCTGGTTGCCTTATGCTGGGTTTCGATTTCTTTCGTTTCAGCGCTTCCGTTTTATGTTTCTGGGGCGATCCCCAACTTTTCGGAAGCTTTGTTTGAAACGGTTTCAGGTTTTTCGACGACCGGCGCGACGATCCTGACAGATATCGAGGTCTTGCCGAAATCGATGCTTTTCTGGCGCAGTCTTCTGCACTGGCTAGGCGGTATGGGGATCATCGTTCTCGCTGTTGCAGTCCTTCCTCTGCTCGGTGTCGGAGGTCTTCAGCTGCTGAAAGCGGAAGCTCCCGGCCCCACGGTCGACAAGGTTTCGCCGAGGATAAGCGAGACGGCGAAGATCCTCTGGGGAATCTATGTCGGAATGACGGTAGTCGAGGCGATGCTCCTGAATTTTGCCGGACTTTCCTACTTTGACGCGTTCAACCATGCCTTTGCGACGGTTGCGACAGGCGGATTTTCCCCGAAAAACGACTCTGTCGGCGCTTTTCATTCCCCGCTTGTGGAATGGATAGTCATTGTTTTTATGATACTTGCCGGAATGAACTTCACTCTGCACTACAAAATCATCACAGGAAAGACCAGACAGGTTTTCAGAAACACCGAACTCAGGGTGTATTTTGCGGTCGTTACTATCTGTGCGCTGCTTGTCGCGGTCAATCTCTTTTCACACAATGTCTATTCCGTCCACGATTCGCTACGACAGGCATTTTTTCAGGTCTCGTCGATCATTACGACGACAGGATTCTCGACTGCCGACTATAAAAAATGGCCCGCTTTCGCGCAGTATATCATTTTTCTTCTCATGTTTTCGGGTGCATGCAGCGGTTCGACCAGCGGCGGCGTGAAACTCATCCGCATAATCACGCTGATGAAGCTTGCTATAAACGAGCTGAAATACCTTATCCATCCGAAAGCGGTCATGCCGATCTTCATTGACGGAAACGTTGTCAGAAAAGACATGGTCTATTCGATTTCGGCATTCGTTTTCCTTTATGCGGCAAGTGTTCTTACAACCGCATGTATCTGCGCTCTTTCGGGTGAAAGCGTCCTGACATCGTTCACGGCGGCACTTTCGACTGTCGGTAACATCGGCCCCGGATTCGGCAGGATCGGCCCTGTTGAAAACTATCACTTTTTCAAAGACTGGGTAAAGTGGTTCCTTTCCGCGGCCATGATAATCGGACGACTCGAAATTTTCACCGTTATGGTTATTTTTACGCGCGCTTTCTGGAAAAAATAAACTTTTATTGTGAGACCGGAGGTTTTTTTGAGATTTTCAATCGTTATTCCGAGTTACAATCAGGGTGAATTTTTGGAAAGAACGCTGCTTTCGGTCATAAATCAGGGCGTTGAGACCGAAATCATCGTGATAGACGGCGGTTCGACCGACAATTCAGTCGAAATCATTAAAAAATATGAAGACAAGATCGCATACTGGGTTTCGGAAAAGGACCGCGGACAGAGTCACGCGCTGAACAAAGGTTTTGCTCATGCTACAGGCGACATTTTTGGCTGGCAGAACAGTGATGATGTTTACATGCCCGGTGCATTCAAAAAAGTTCAGGAAGTCTTTGAAAAATTTCCCGATAAAAAAATCGTTTACGGCAACTGGTACGAGATCGACGAGAACGACAACGTCATCGACAAGACCTATTCCGCGCCTAAACCGAGAGTTCCGCATTTTTCATACGAAGGGTTCGACTGCTACAACCAGACTATGTTCTGGAGAAGAAGCGTCCACGAAAAGTTTGGGCAGCACGATGAAAGCCTGCACATGCTGATGGATGACGACATGATCTTCCGCTTCATTTTTCAGGAAGGAGTCGATTCTTTCTATAAAATCAACGATTTTCTTGCCGCTTTCAGGCGCACTTCGACTCAGAAAAGCCCGGACGACCACCTGAACGAAACAACTATCCTGAATGAAAAAATGCTTGCCGAAAAATTCGGTTTTCCGCCAGAGAATTCTTTTGCCGGAAAATATTACCGCGTGCGTCACAGATTTGCCAAACTCTGGTGGCATCTGACTCAGGGCGGTATCCGCTACACCTGGCACAAGTTCTGGCGCGGTTATAAAAAAAGAGGAAAGATCTTCTGATGAAAGTTGTTTCGATCACCACCGCATTTCCGAGAAGCGAAAACGACGTTCTCATTCCGTGGATCATAAAACTCATAAATTTGCTTAAAATGAAAGGTGCCGAAACAGAGATCTTTACTTCGTCATACTGCGGAAGAAAAAGCGAAATCAGCAACAATATCAAGGTGTTCAGATTCAGATATTTTTTCAGAAAATGGGAAAAGCTGAGCCATGACATGTCAGTTCCCGAAAAGCTGAAAAGTAACAAACTCTACTTTTTTGTTCTGCCGTTTTTCATGCTTTTCGGAATGATTTCGGCAAGAAAATTCGCAAAAAACAACGATTTTGACCTGATTCACGTCCATTTTCCTTTTCCGCTAGCCCTTTTCGGTATCGCGATGAAACGCCTTTCAAAAAAACCGCTTGTCATGACTTGCCACGGAAGTGAAGTGAACATGGCGAAAAAGAACCCTGTTTTCCGCAGGATCTTCAAGTGGATGCTCGGGTATGCCGATTCTGTTACGGTAAATTCGACTTTCATGAAAAACGAACTTTCAAAAATTATTCCGGCAAAAGAAATCAAAATAATTCCGATGGGTTCCGGTATCGGCGAAATTTCTGAAAAATCAGTTGAAAAAGAACAAAAAACAAAGATGAACCTTCTTTTTGTCGGGCGTCTCATCGAATGGAAAGGCGCAAAATATCTCATCGATGCCGTAAAAATACTCGATCCGGAAAAATTCGAACTTCATATCGCAGGAGACGGTCCTGAGAGAGAAAATCTGGAAAAAATTGCACCCCAAAATGTGATTTTTCACGGCTATCAGACTGGGAAAAATCTGGAAGAGCTCTACCAAAATGCCGATATTTTCATTCTTCCCTCGATAGTTGACGATGCCGGATACACGGAAGGTCTGGGAACAGTTCTCCTCGAAGCGGCAAATTTTTCCATCCCCGTGATCGGAACGAATGTCGGCGGGATTCCTGATATCATCAAAGACGAAGAAACAGGCCTTCTGGTTCCGCAGAAAGATCCCGAAGCGATAAGTGATGCAGTGAAAAAACTTGCCGGAAATCCCGGACTTTGCGCAACTCTTGTCGGAAATGCGAAAAAACACATCGAAAAATCTTTCTCCTGGGAAACGATAACCGAAAAATTTTTCAGAATTTATGTTTCTTTGACAAAATAAAAACAATATTTCTACAAATCCGATTTTATTGATGTTTTTTTATTATATGGTAAAACTCTCCGTTCTTTTGAAAAAGGAGACGCTATGAAAATAGAGCTTACTGTTCCGATTCTTCTCGATATGCTTGAAGAATATTCGGTGATAGACAAAAACCTGAAAGAACTGATCGTTGCGCGGCGCGACTATTATGAGTCGATGTTTCAGGGGAAATTCCGCCGCGAGCCTTTCGTGACAGAGCTTGTTTCTTTTGCCTGCGAAAACGAAGGGGTAAAGTGTGAGGAAGAGCAGCTTCTGAAGCTGATCGCGGCGCGCAGCGGCTGCGAATATGTGGTTATCGACCCGCTGAAAATCGATACCCAGCTTGCAACGAAAACGATCAGCGTGAAGTACGGCAGGATCAACCGCCTTATCCCGCTTTACAAAGATGGTGACGCCATTGTTGTTGCGATGGCCGACCCGTTCAGAATGGATATAATCGACCAGCTTTCGACAAGCAGCGGCTGCGAAATAATCCCGGTCGTCGCTTCGGCAAAGGAAATTGAAAAAACTCTCGACGACATTTTCGGGTTCAAAAAGTCGATAAAGGCGGCGGCAGACGACAATGCCAAAGAAAACTTCAATAATCTTGAGAACTTGACCGGGCTCGGCCAGGCGAAGAATATGGACGACAAGCACATCATCAATGCTGTCGACTATATGCTGAAGTACGCTATCGAGCAGGAAGCGAGCGACATCCACATCGAACCTAAACAAAATGAAACCTTGATCCGTTTCAGGCTTGACGGCGTTCTCCACACGATTTATTCGTTTCCGGCAGAGGCGCATCTGCCGTTTTTGAGTCGTCTCAAAATGCTTGCAAAGATGGATATCGCCGAAAAAAGAAGGCCTCAGGACGGGCGTATCAAAGTTCTCACCGAAACGGGCCAGACAGTTGAGCTTCGTGCCAGCACGATCCCTGTCGTCAGCGGCGAAAAAATGGTTCTCAGAATTTTGGAATCCGGCAATTTCATTAAAGATATCAGCAATATAGGTTTTACTGACGAGCAAAAGAAGTCGTTTGAAGAAGCGATGAAAAAATCGTACGGAATGGTGCTTGTCACAGGACCTACCGGAAGCGGTAAATCAACGACGCTCTATTCGACTTTGAAAACGATGGCTTCTCCGGAAATCAATATAATTTCGGTCGAAGACCCGATAGAGATCGTTATCGACGAAATCAACCAGATGGGCGTCAACGTCAAAGCCGGGATCACTTTTTCGAGTGCGCTGCGCCACATTCTGAGACAGGACCCGGACATCGTAATGATAGGCGAGATCCGCGACAAAGAGACCGCCGCAAACGCAGTCCAGGCTGCGCTTACCGGACACCTGGTGCTTTCGACGCTCCACACGAACGACACCGCGACAGCAGTTGAAAGGCTCGGCGATCTGGGTGTTGAACCTTTCTTGATTGCAAGTGTTTTAAATGCCGTAGTCGCACAGAGACTCGTCAGAAAAGTCTGTCCGCACTGTGCTTTCACCCGCGAAATGACCGAAGAAGAAAAGATCACGCTTCACCTTCCGCTTGAACACACATACAAGATCCGCGACTCCGAAGGTTGCGTCAAATGCCGTTTTACCGGCTACAAAGGACGAACCGCGATAATCGAATACATGCCGGTAACGGCAAAAATGCGTTCGCTTATCTCATCGGGCGCAACGACCGAAGAACTCAGAAACAATGCGGTCATGGACGGAATGATGACTTTGAAAGAGGCGGCTATCCGCAAGCTTGCCGACGGAGTTACGACTTTTGATGAAATCGTAAAAGCGCTTTATTATGACTAAATAAAAGGTTGAAAATGAAAAAACATTTTAAAATCTGCATGGTTGCGGTTTTTTTGTCGCTTTTTGCCCTTGTTTCGTGCGAGAATTATATCGAAGGTCTGGAAGAAAGCGACAAAGTGCTCTCGCTTACTACTTTCAATGCAAAAATTACAGACGATCTGCCGTATAAAAAAGAGCGTTTTCTTAAAATGAGGGATGTTTTTGCCGAAAATTCGAGCGATATTCTCTGCATTCAGGATCTTTACGGCAACAATATTCTCGACGAAGTCCGCAAAATGCTGAAAAACGATCACGGTTACAACTATGCGCTTTATGCGAAGACGAGCAACGACGACGAGGATCTTGAATCGTCCGGAGCCCAGACAATTCCGGCGGCGTGCACGATGAACGACGTTATGCCGATAGCCGCATGCGTTATGCAGAACTGCCCAGACTATGACGCGACCTGCATCGTTCAGAACTGCTGGCAGAGTTTCCTTGAACTTCCGGCGGACTGCAGAAACTGCATGCTGGGCAACGGCCTTGAAGCGATTTCCGGCGGCAGTTATACCGAAATCCTCGAAAAATGTATGCAGTCGACAAAAATTCCGGCAAAAACACTTGAATACGAATTTGACGGAAACAGCGGAGTCCTGCTTGCGTCAAAACTTCCGATGTCGAACAAACAGCCTGTAAAATTAAGATCTTACGGCAGGTTACGTACTGCTGTCGCAGCGAATGTCGAAAAAGCCGGCATAGGTAAAATTCAAATTATCTGCACCGGACTTTCTCCTTTGAGCGATGCCGAATACAACGGTTTCGGGGAAAGCTGGGAAGACGAGCAGATGACTCAGATAGGGCAGATCCTTGCGATCCCGGTTGAGGATGATGTCGTCCAGCGTGTAATCATGGGCGATTTCGATGGAAATCCGGCTCTCGGCGACCTTCACGCAAGCAATCCTGCGCCGGTTTCGGTTCTTGAAGAAAACGGCTGGTATGATCCTTATTTCGATCTGGGATACAAGGAAACGCCGGAATGCACGGTTTGTCAGGAAAATCCGTTTGTCTCTGACGGGACGCCGGAATCTGTGCCTGACCACATATTTTTTGAGAAAAGAAAAGGGTACAATTTTTCTTCACGCAGGATTTTTTATCAGAATTTCATAGAATTTGATTATGAAAAGCAAACGAAAAAAACATATTCCGTTTCCGACCGTTACGGAATTACGGCGGTTATGAGCGTTGAATGACGGCGTCGTCGGTTTTTGATTTTTCAGGAGGAAACATGAAAAAACTTTGTTTAATTTTTGTTGTTCTGCTGCTTTTTGTTTTTGCCGGTTGCGGAAGCGACAAACCGACCGGAGAGAAATTTCCGGAAACTGAAGCTTCGGACGACGACATCATCGAAACCGATACAGATCCCGACGGAGAAACCTCCGATGAAGAAGATTCTGATGCCGGAATTTCTGACGACGAAGATCCTGAAACCAATGATTCCGCAGACGATGAGACCGATGACGGTCTGAATGATGATGACGATCCAACCGGTGAGGACGACGAAGACCAGCCTGAAGATGAAGATCAAACCGGAGACGAAGACCAGACTGAAGACGAAGATCAGCCTGAAGACGAAGATCAGACCGTAGATGAAGACCAGCCAGGAGATGAAGACCAGACTGATGAAGACACCGAACCTACCGAAGAGGAAAAATGCACCGCTGCCGGCGGCAACTGGAGCGCGTCCGGCGGCTGCACCAAGACCGCACAATGCAAAGGAAAACCCGAAAACAGCGAATGGAACGGCGACGATTCCTACACCCTGCATTACACTGACGGCGGCTGGGAAGAAGAAACGGCTGCGGCATACAACGACCTTGAAGCAGGCCTCTGCCGTTACAAATGCAACCCCAATTTCCTCTGGGACGAAAGCGGGAAAAAATGCTTCGCCGTTCTAGGCAGGATCTGCACGAACCAGACAAAGTGCTATAAAGAAAACGGTGATGAAACCGACTGTTCAAGCGGTGATTTCTCTGGTCAGGATGCCTATTTCGCCGCAGCGGGCAAATGCATTCAGCAGAGATTCGAAGTGAAAACGCCTGTCTCGGGTCAACCTGTCGTAATCGATCTCAACACCGGACTCCGCTGGGAACAGTCGTATTCTTCAGAACAGTATAACTGGGGCAATGCAGCAAACCACTGCAAAGATTTGAATGAAATGAACGATTTCTCCGGTTATGCAGGCTATAAAGACTGGCGCGTTCCTACAAATCAGGAGTTTTTCACGATTGTCGACAACGGCAGAAGCATGCCCGCTTTCGACGGAACGGTTTTCCCGAATATGCAGGGACTGTATGACAACGGTTTAAATCTCTGGACTTCGCAGGATATGAACGACGGCTCCGGCTATTATTTTAAGCTGAATTACGGAGACAATTACTATAGAGAAAAAACAAGGGAATTCTATGTCGTCTGCGTGAGCGGCGTAAAGATGCCTGAAGCCTCGTTCGATGCTCAGGAAAATGTTGTCGTCGACGAAACGACGGGGCTTATGTGGCAGAAAAGTTATGTCTCAGACAAAACATGGGTGCAGGCTCTGGAATACTGCAAAAAACTCGGGGAAGATAAATACGCTGGTTTCGACGACTGGCGGCTTCCCAATAAAAACGAACTCGCATCGCTTCTGAACCTTGATAAAAATACCGCACCTTATTCCAATTTTCCAGATACGCCGTCTGAATATTTTTGGTCTTCCTCTACCCTCGTCGACAATACAAACTACGCGTGGGCCGTGGGTTTCAGCTACGGCTACGTAAACTACTACGGTAAGACTAGCAGCTACTATGTGCGTTGTGTGAGGTAGGGTGAAAGAGCGTAAAATTGACAATTTTGATATAAAGATTAAAAAAGCAGGTTTTTTGATTATTGTGAATTTGGAGGAAAAAATGGAAAGAAATGAAGTTCTTGAAAAAGTTATAAAGCTCACCAAGGAAAAACTGGTCGTCAAAAAGAATATAGAAGTTACCGAAAACACCCGCTTTCAGGAAGATCTGAACGCTGATTCCATCGACATCACCGATTTTGTTATGGAACTTGAGAATGTTTTCGACATAAAAATTTCCGATAAAGATATGGAAAACATACAGAGCGTACGCGACGCAGTTGATCTTATTTATCTGAAAAAATCGAAATAGAACAATTTTTTCTCAATAAAAACGGAACTCCGCAAAGAATATCCATACATTTTTTCCTTTAAATTAAATAAAAATTTTATATAATGATGTGGTTTTTATGAAAAATGACTTGGAGTGTGCTTTGAACGACTCGAATTATACTGAACACGGCAGGATTTTTGTTATTTCGGCTCCTTCCGGCGCAGGAAAAACCACTCTGGTAGGTTTTTTGAAAAAACAGTTTCCGTTTCTTGCGGAATCGGTTTCCTGCACAACGAGAGATCCTCGCGGAAACGAGGTCGACGGCGTTGACTATTTTTTCCTTTCCAAAGACGAATTTTTTGCGAAAAGAGAGGCGGGCGGTTTTGCCGAATGGGCCGAAGTCCACGGCAACTTTTACGGAACTCCGCTCGATTTTCTCCGCAGACAGCTCGATTCGGGCAGGGACATAATCTGCGACATAGACTATCAGGGGGCGATAAACATTAAAAAAGCCTTTACGAAAGAGGCTGTTCTCATTCTCGTGCTGCCGCCGTCGATGGAAGAACTCGAATCGCGGCTCCGCAAACGCGCGACCGACGATCCTGAAGTTATAAAAAGGAGGCTTCACAACGCGAAAAACGAGATCTTGCACTATCCTTATTTCGATTTTGTCGTGGTGAACAACGACCTGAACACTGCATTGAAACAGCTTGAGGCGATAATTTCGGCGCATACCGACTCTTCGATCTTCCACAATTTGGAAACCATAAAAAAACTGACGGAGTAAAATGGACAAATCCACTCTTCTTTCCATTTTGAAAAGCGAGCCTTACATCAATATTCCCAAAATCGTCCGACCCGATTCGATAATCCGCGAAGTTGAAAAACACCGCGACAACAAAGATCCGGAAAAACTTTCGCTGATCACGGCAAGGATCCAGCAGGCGATCGCGATGGCTTCGGCTGCACACAGCGGAGTCGTGAGAAAAAGCGGCGAGCCTTATATTTTTCATCCCTACACTGTCGCGTATCTCCTGGCGGCAAGCGGAATGGACGACGACTGCGTGATTGCAGGGCTTCTCCACGACACGGTCGAGGATACGAGCATGACGGTCGAGGAAATTGAAACCGCTTTCGGGAAAAATGTCGCGCTTCTTGTCGACGGCGTCACGAAACTTACCGAAATCAGGGAAAAAACCGAAAACGAGGAGATCTGCCGGCAGCTTTCACGCGAGGAGAAGCAGGCGACCGCGATAAAAAAACTTCTGACCTACGCGCAGAACGATTCGCGCATCATCATAATCAAGCTTTTCGACCGTCTGCACAACATGATGACGCTCGACGCGATGGCTCCCGAAAAACAGAAACGGATCGCCGAAGAGACCCTCAATCTTTATGTTCCGCTGGCGCACCGCCTTGGGATATATTGGCTGAAAGAAGAACTTGAATCGCTTTCGTTCTACTTCGGATTCCGCGAAAAATGGGAGGAAATAGACCGCTCCGTCAAAGAAAACTATCCGAATTTAGCCGATATAACCGATTTCCTGGACAGAAAAACTCAGACCATTTTTTCATCGCTCGCGCCGAGTCTGGCCGAGAAGATCTCGCGGGTTTACTGCAAGACGAAATCGTATTATTATGTCTACACGAAAACACTGAAACGCAATCTTGAGGTCGGCAACCTCAAAAATATCCTTGCGATAAGGATCGTTCTGAAAACCGACAATGTTTTCGACTGCTATACGGTGCTCGGGATCCTTCACCTTTTCCCAGGATTTTCGCTCGTCCAGCGTTATCTGCGCGACTACATTGCGACTCCGAAAGTGAACGGCTACCAGTCGCTCCACACCTTGATAAGGTACAAAGAATACTTCGTCGAATTTCAGATCTGCACCGAAGAAATGGAAAAGATCGCGCAGGAAGGAGAACTTTCTGTCTGGAAAACCAAGGACAATCCCGCTTACAAAGATAAAATCGCAGAGTGGCTGAAGGAAATTTTCAACGAACTTGTCGATATTTCGTCAAAACCCGAGGCTTTTGTCGACGACATCGAAAAGGTGCTTCCCCTTGAAAAAATCACGGTTTTCACGCCGACGGGCGATGAAATTTCGCTGCCGGAAGGGGCGACCCTGCTCGATTTTGCCTATGCGATCCACAGCGACATCGGCGAAAAGTGCGTAGGCGGAACCGTAAACGGAGTCAGGGCGACGATCAGCCACATTCTGCAGAGCAAAGACGAAGTCAAGGTCGATACCGCCGAGAACCAGAATCCGCGCGAAGACTGGCTCGATTTTGTCAAGACACAGCGGGCGAAACAGTTCATAAAAAAGTATATCCAAAAGCAGCAGGATAAAATCCTCGAAAACAAAGGGCGCGAGATCCTGAAACCGCTTTTTGTCTCGCAGGAAAGGGCGGAAGACTTCGACTGCCTTGAAAAATCGAGGGTCTTCAAGAATTTTGCGAAGAAATTCTCGCTGCCGAAGCAGAACACGATGAGTGCGTTTTTCATCAAAACGGCAACTGGCGAGATCAAACTGAAAACGGTCGTCGAAACTTTCTTTACGAAAGAGGAAATCGAAAAGCTGATCAAGGCTTTCCCGCGCAGGATCGCGCCGCTTTTTGATTCCGCCCAGCAAAACGATGACGAACTTTCGCCGATCTTCATCAGCGGTCTGGGAACTGTTTCCGATTACAAAATCGCTCCTTGCTGCCGTCCTGCCGAAGGTGACAGCGTTGTCGCCGAAATGTCGAAAGAGGGCGGATGCACGCTCCACAAAAGGAGATGCCGCAATGTTGCCGGGATCGATCCGAAGCACCTGCAGGAAAATGTTTACTGGTTTGAATACCCGAGATACGAAATTTCGTTCATCATCAGCCTGCAGAATAGAAAAGGGGCTTTGATGGAGCTTGCGAAAGAGCTTCACGACAAGAATTTCGACATTTCGAGCATCCATCTCAACGCCGACGATGCCGACGAATACACCGGCAAAGTTTATGTCACGGTGAAAGGCTCGAACATCCAGAGCGTCGAGAATCTCAGGGAATCCCTCAATAATAAAGAAGTTATCATCGATTTTAAAATCAATAGTATCAGTTACAGAGGTTAAAATGAAAGGTGTCTACACTGCGATCGTCACCCCGTTCAAAAATTCGGGTGAAATCGATTTCAACGCATTTGGAAAACTGCTTGACGAACAGGTCAAAGCAAAGGTAGCAGGCGTTGTCGTAGCCGGAACGACAGGTGAAGGAGCGACTTTGAACCTTGCCGAAAAAGAAGAACTTTTCCGCTTCACGAAAGAACACTGCCCGACTCTGGATCTCGTCGCGGGCACAGGAACAAACAACACGGCCGACAGCGTGAAACAGACTGAAGTTGCCCTCAAAGCTGGGATCGAAAAAGTCCTCATCGTTACTCCCTACTACAACAAACCGACTCCGAAAGGACTTTTCGCCCATTACAGCGCAGTTGCCGCAACGGGCGCAAAGATCGTGCTTTACAATGTTCCCGGAAGAACCGGACTCAATATCGCTCCCGCCGCACTCAAACTGGTTTCCGAAATCAAAAATGTCGTCGCCGTCAAAGAGGCGACAGGTGATCTCGGCAGACTTGCGGACTATCTTGACGCTGTCGGAACCGAGCGTTTCGACTTCCTTTCGGGCGATGATTTCACTGTCGTTCCATTCATTTCGATGGGCGGAAAAGGCGTCATCAGCGTTCTCTCTAATATTTATCCCGAAATTTGCGTCAAAATGGTCGACGCCGCCCTTTCAGGCAACTTTGCAACGGCGGCGAAACTCCAGCTTGCGACAAACAAAATCAACCACGCAATGTTCATGGAATCAAATCCGATCCCGGTAAAAACCGCTCTCGCAATGAAAGGAAAATGCGCTGACAAATTCCGCGAACCGCTTGCGAACATGGAAGATGCAAACATTGAAAAACTTGCGGAAATAATCAAGGATTTCGAAAAAACTCTTTAACAGATTTTTTCAAATTTAGGATCGAAAATATAAACAGATCTTTTTGCGATATTTCAAATAATTTTGTAAAAAATTGATAAATTCATGTTTTTGTGATAATCAAATTCGTAAAATTTGTTTGTTGGATAAAAACATGGAAAATAAAGCGACAATTTGCAATGAAAGTGATTTGAGATCAAAAATCTACATGATTCGCGGAAAACAGGTGATGCTGGACTTCGATCTGGCTGAAATTTATGGTTACACAACCAAGCGTTTTAACGAACAAGTCAAGAATAATATTAAGAAATTTGACAACGATTTTATGTTTCAACTCAACGAAAACGAATACTCATTTTTGAGGTCGAAAATTTCGACCTCAAAAACTGAAACAAGAGGCGGTCGTCAGTATTTCCCTTACGCTTTTACCGAGCAGGGAATCTACATGCTGATGACTGTTCTTCGCGGTGAGCTGGCGATTAAGCAAAGCAAGGTTTTGGTTCGGCTTTTCAAAGCGATGAAGGATTACATCATCGAGCGTGAGAACCTTATCGGCTATGATGATGTCGCAAAACTCGCGATCCAAACTTCGCAGAATACAAAAGATATTGCTGAAATTAAAGAATATATTCGCGGTTTTAGTCCGGTCGAAATTCAGAAAGATCTTTTGTCTTTAAACGGAAAAACTATTATAGCGGATAAAAATAATCTGAAAATCGATATTTCAGACAAAATTCTTCTCATTCGAGGTCAGTATGTGATGATTGACAGAGACTTGGCTGAGCTTTACGGAGTCGAAACGAAAGTTCTGAATCAGGCGGTAAAAAGGAATATAGAGCGATTCCCGGAAAGATTTATGTTTCAGCTGACGAAAGAAGAGCAAGTTAGTGTCGAAAAATTTTTAAGGTCACAATTTGTGACCATAGAAATTGCGAATGAAGATTTAAGAGGACGGCACTCGAAATATCTTTCCTATGCCTTTACCGAGCAGGGTGTGGCGATGCTGGCTTCAGTTCTTAAGAGTGATAGTGCAGTGCAGACAAGTATAATGATTATTGATGCTTTTGTTGCTCTTCGCCGTTTTTTGCAAAACAATTCTAAAATTTTCACTGAAATAGATTCAATCAAAAAGCATCAGCGTGAATATGACAGTCACTTGTTGGAGCATGGTCGAAAAATCGATGAACTTTTCGACAAAATGGACCGATACAAAATCGAAGACAAACAGGGGATCTTTTTCCAAGGGCAGATTTTTGATGCTTACGCGAAATTCGAGTCATTTATTGCCGAGGCTGAAAAAGAGATCGTTCTGATTGACAACTATGTCGATTTAACGGTTCTTGAACGCTTCTCGAAGAAGAAAAGCGGCGTAAAAGTCACCATCTACACCTATCCCAAGACAAAAATCACACCTCTTGATGTCCAGAAATTTAACGAACAATATCCAGTGCTTGAACTGAAACATACAGAAAAAATTCACGACAGATTTTTGATTGTTGACAACAAAATTCTTTACCATATCGGTGCTTCACTCAAGGATTTAGGCAAAAAATGTTTTGCTTTCGAAATTTTGGGTTCGTCGTGGATTCAAGAAATTCTGGGGAATTTGTAAGTGATAAAAATTAATTATTCATTGCTTCAGCTAATTGCGTGGCTTGTTTTTTTACACGTTCTTCATCATAAATTTCTATTTGTTCCATTAGTTGTTGTTTGAAAGATTCACCTTTTTTTATGTCTCGGAATAAAAAATCTCCGGAAGCAGATGATATTTTTATTTTGCTGTACCCGAAAATTTTTCCGATGATATCTTGCTCAACACTACAATGTTGAATTTTGTTTAATGGTGAATCCATGGTTTTTGTAAATATCAAACCGATTTTTCCGACAACTCTTGTATTGGTAAAGGCTAACTCTGTGGTAAGTAAGGTGATAATTGGTCTTGTAAGAAGAAGTACTAAAAAAATTAGACATACCACTATCATGTCTGCATAAATCCAAATTGCGCATAGGGGAATAGCCAAAATGAGACGTACAATAATGTGGATTGGTGAGTTTTCTGCTTTCATTTTTAGAACTTCATTTTTTCTAATGTTTTTCTCTACAAATGACATCTTGAATCTCCTTTGAAAATAGTTAATAAAGTTGCAAATTATTGAAGAAAATACTTGACTTTCGGAAAACGGCTATACGCTTTTTAATTAGTTGCGTTGCGTTGCGTTGCGTTGCGTTGCGTTGCGTTGCGTTGCGTTGAGCATCATTGTGCCTCGAAATCACAAAAACCGAAAAAGTTTAGGAAAAACCGCTTGAAAGGCAAGTTTTTTCCCTTGTTTTCAAATCGTTTTTCACTATAATTCGCCGGTGCAACTTCAATTTGGAGGCAAAATGACACTGAATTTCGCTCTTGTCGGCTGCGGCAGAATCGTAAAAAAACATATTGAAGCACTTTTGAACATTCCGAAAGCGCATCTTGTCGCGGTCTGCGATATTGTTCCAGAAAAAGCTGAAAAAGCAGGGAAAACAGGGGGTGTTCCGTGGTATACGAGCTATGATGAAATGCTTACTGCACATCCCGAAACCGATGTTGTGAACATTCTTACGCCGAGCGGACTTCACCCGAAGCACACGATCGACATCGTGAAAAAATACAAAAAGCACATCGTCTGCGAAAAGCCGATGGCTCTGAAATTAAGCGATGCCGACGAGATGATAAGGACCTGCGACCTGAACGGCGTACGTCTTTTCATCGTGAAGCAGAACCGCTTCAACCTGCCGGTTCAGATTTTGAGGAAAAAGCTCGAAAGCGGCGGTTTCGGGAAACTTGTCATGGGAACAGTCCGTGTCAGATGGTGCCGGAAGCAGGATTACTACGATGCAGACAAATGGCGCGGCACATGGGCTTACGACGGCGGAGTCATCACAAATCAGGCAAGCCACCACATCGACCTGCTCGAATGGATGCTTGGTGAACCTGTGAGCGTAATGGCGATGAACGGCACTTATCTTGTGAACATCGAAGCTGACGATACATGTGCTGCAATAATAAAATTCAGAAACGGCGCGCTCGGAATAGTTGAAGCGACAACAGCGACGCGTCCCGCCGACCTCGAAGGCTCGCTTTCGATTTTAGGCGAAAAAGGGAACTGCGTGATCGGCGGATTCGCGGTAAACAAAATGCAAGAGTGGAATTTCGAAGGCGAAACTCCCGACGAAAGGAAGGAAATTCTCGAAAAATACAGCGAGAACCCGCCTAATGTCTACGGTTTCGGACACATCCGTTACCTCGAAAGCGTTATCGACTGCATCGAAAACGGCAAACACGCGCTCGTTGACGGTCTTGAAGGAAGGAAGTCGCTCGAACTCATCAACGCTATCTACGAATCGGTCGAAACAGGCAAGGAAGTTCATCTTGTTTTCGAGCCGAAAGAATCAAAACTCGGAAGAACAAATTTTTGAGGAAAAATGACAGTCAACAGAATTTGCTCAATAATTTCAAACGAATTTGTCACAAAAGATACTTTTTTAATGAATGTCGCGTTTGACGAAATTCCGCAACCCGGGCAGTTTCTCATGCTTTCGAAGCCTGACGGTCTCATGGATCCTTTTCTGCCGCGCCCGATATCGGTTTTTGACTGGAATGACGGTGTGCTTTCGCTTTTAATCAAGGTCGTAGGCAAGGGAACGAAAATGCTTTCCGGAATGAGAGCCGGCGAAAAACTCAGGATCACGGGATACTTGGGAAACAGCTTTCCCGACACGACTGGAACATTGCTCTGCATCGGCGGAGGGATCGGCGTGGCACCGCTTTTCTACACGGCAAAAATGTCGAACGCGGCCGAAAAACGCTTCATTTTCGGTTTCAGGGACAAAGATTCCATTCTTTTGAAAGAAAAATTTGAAGAACTGGGCGAAGTAACAATTACGACCGACGACGGAAGCTCCGGCCTTAAAAAATATCCGCACGAAGTCCTTGAAAACCTTTTGGAAAATGGTTTTGAGCCTTCTTTGATCTGCACTTGCGGACCGGTGATCATGATGGACTGCGTTGAAAAAGTTTTTGCAAAATATGGTATTGGTGAACTTTACAAATCCTATGAATCGGCAATGGGCTGCGGCATAGGTGCATGCCTCGGCTGCAGAATAGAAACGACCGGCGGCAGTTTTCTGGTCTGCAAAGAAGGTCCGGTATTCAAATCAAACGGGGGAAAACGATGAAAAACAATATGATGATTTTTGTCCTGATTGCTGTTTTTGCCTTGATTTCAAGCTGCGGAAGCGTTGAAAAGAAGGAGGAAGACGAGGCTGCTGCCAACCGCAGATTTCTTTTGGAGAATGTCGAAAGCAAAGACGCCGCGTTCAACGAAGGACAGGAGTTTTTAAAGAAAAAAGAGTTTGAAAAGGCGCTTGAATCTTTCAAAAAAAGCACCGTTAAAGATGCCGAGTTTTATATCGCTTATTCGCTTAATGCGCTAGGCCGTACTGAAGAAGCGAAAAAATCCTTTGAAACCTGCATCGAAAAAGGGGTCCTGGCAGTCGAGTCGCTTTACAACATGGCTTTGATTTCATATAGTTCAGGAGATGCCGGAGCAGCGAAAACTTACGCCGAAAAGGCATTGAGCCTTGATCCGAAGCATGTCGCGACGCTTTTTTTCTACGGTAACCTCTTTTTTGTCGCTCAAAACATGGCGGAAGCCCTGAAATACTATAAAGAAGCTGAAAAAATCGACCCGAGATCGACCGAGATCCAGAACGCGGTGTTTTTTGTCTACCTCCAGACCGAACAGTTTGAAAACGCGTGGAAAATGAGGGGAAAAATTGACAAAGACGCGCCTGAAACCGTTTTTGCGGTCATGCAGCTTGCCGAAATGACAGGTAATTTTCTGGAAGGGGCAAAATTTGCGAAGAAAGAGCTTTTGAATAATCCGCAGATAAGAAATCAGGCAAAGATCCTCTTTACCAAAGGCGGTGATTTGATAGAAGCCATAGAACTTGCCGAAAAAGAAGATATCGCTGAAGGAAAATATTCAGTATTGGACCGTTCGACGATCAAAGGAAGTGCCTATATCCTGGCACTCAATTCCGAAAAAAATCTTTTTGTTTCATGTGAAACAAATCCGTCAAACCTTCTTTCTACCGAGGTTTCAGAGCAGGGAATCAAAGTTGAAGGTGTTGAAGAAACGATAGCTTTCAAAGAGATTTCAACGAAACTTTCAGAAATTTGCGGGAAAAATTAATTTTCTTTTGAAAGAGCTTTCCAGATAACAGCCGCAAGTGCAGCGCCGATAAGCGGAGCAACTATGAAGACCCAGAGCGATGCCATGGGAGCGGTGTTTCCGCCGATTGCAGCTACAACTGCCGGACCGAAGCTTCTAGCCGGGTTGACCGATGTTCCGGTAAGGCCGATGCCGAGAATGTGGATAAGAACAAGGGTGAAGCCGATGACTACGCCTGCAAACGAGCCGTGGTTGCCTTTCTTCGAGGTAACGCCCAAAATCGTGAAAACAAAGAAGAATGTAAGGACGATTTCGACGATGAGACCTGCAACTGCGCTTCCGTTTACACCTGCGAGACCGTTCGTGCCGAGTCCGCCGGTTTTGTCAGCAACGCCGCCGAGGCTGAAGATGAGTGCAAGAATTCCCGAGCCTGCAAGTGCGCCCAAGCACTGGGAAATTACATAACCGATGAAGTCTTTAACTGTCATTCCGCCGGTCATAAGAACGCCGAGCGAAACAGCCGGGTTGATGTGGCAGCCGGAGATGTTGCCTACGCAGTAAGCCATTCCGACGATCGTGAGACCGAATGCAAATGCGGTGAGAAGATAACCGCAGCCAGAAGCTGCATCGCAGCCGACAAGCATTGCCGTGCCGCAGCCGAGAGTTACAAGTGCACAAGTGCCGATAAATTCAGCGACATAGGATTTCATAACAATTCCTCCAAAAAAAATTAGTAAAAAGGACTATTTTTTTGCCGTTTTAGCCATTTTCTGCTCGACTTTTTCGAACAGTTCCTGAATTTTAAGGTATCCGGCGACCCCTTCGATCATCTCAACAGGTTCGTCCTTGATGAAGATCCCGATTGTCGGGGCGGCTTTGATTTTGCATGGAACGATGATTTTGCCTTCAGTGTCCTGCGCCAGATTGAAGGCTCCGACCCTTGCGCGCCCTTTGAAATCGGTCGCGAATTTGGTCAAAGTCGAATAAACCATCGAGCAGGGCTGCGATTTTTCAACATAAAAATCAATGATTACGGGAACCGGCGAATTTTTCAAAGAGGGGTAGAAAGTTTCGTTCGAAAGTTCGACCGGATAAATTTTTTCGTGCGGAAGCAGATCCTTTAAAATTTTAAAAAAACTCATTTTTTCTCCTAATGATCAGAAATTATGGAAACTTTTCCGTTTTTTAAAACATATTTTTTATTGTCGTAAGTATCGACGGCAGATCCGCTTTCGTCAAACTCAAGCTTGTTGCCGCTGATTCCGACCCAACCGTGACGGCGTGCCGGGACTCCGTAGACCAGAGCGAAATCGGGAACATCGCGGCTGACTACGCTGCCTGCGCCGACAAACGAATAATTTCCTATGGTCGTGCCGCAGACGATCGTGGAATTCGCGCCGATAGTCGCCCCTTTTTTCACCAGGGTTTTTTTGAATTCTTTCTTGCGCTCGATGAAGGCGCGCGGATTTATGACATTCGTGAAAACCATCGACGGGCCGAGAAAGACATCGTCCTCGATTTCGACACTTTCGTAAACCGAAACATTGTTCTGGATTTTCACGCCGCTGCCGATCCTGACGTTCGCACCGATCATGCAGTTCTGCCCGATGTTGCATCTTTCGCCGATGGAGGCATTTCTCAAAATGTGTGAAAAACACCAGATTTTTGTGTCTTTTCCGATAGTTACATTTTCGTCAACTATCGCTGTTTCGTGAACGAAATAATTTTTTTCCGTCATTTTTCCAAAACCAGAACCAAAAAACGCGGTATTTTACCAAAAATTTAAAAATTTGAAATAAATCCGAAAAACAATCTGTTAAACGACAGGGAAAGCTTCAGATGAATGAATCTGCGGCAAAAGTTTGCTTTTTTATAATAAATGAATATTATTTGCCGTTTTTTTGTAAATGGTCTTTTTTCACTTTTTAAAGGAGGATTTCTTGAAAAAATTATTGATTCTTGCTTCGGTTTTCGCACTTTGCATCAGCATGGTCGTTGCGTGCGGCGAAAAGAAAGAACCCGAAGCGAAAGAGAAAGTCAAACTTTCTTTCCACGTTATGAGTAAGTGTCCCTACGGTGTTCAGGTTATGAACGCAATCAAACCGACACTCGACAAACTCGGCAATGCAGTTGATTTTGAGCTCAACTACATCGGCTACGAAAAGGACGGCGGCTGGATGCCGATGCACGGTGCAACCGAGCGTCAGGGCGACAAAATTTTCCTTTGCGCGAAGAAACATCTCCCGAAGGATTACATGAATCTTATCGTCTGCATGAACAAGGAATCGAGAAAGATTCCAGACAACTATGAAAGCTGCGCGAAAGAGCTCAATCTTGATGTCGCTAAAGTCAATGCCTGCAAAGACGGCGACGAAGGCGAGCAGATCCTTCTTGAGAGCTACAAATTCTCGAAATCGAAAAACGCTAACGGTTCGCCCACGATTTTCCTTGCAGACCAGCCTTACAAAGGCGGAAGAACTTCCAACGATTTCCTGAGAGCGATCTGCAACGAATACAAAACCGCGAAACCGGAAGTATGCAGCTCGATTCCTGAACCTGCTAAAATCAAAGTCACAGTCATTTCCGACAAAAGATGCAAAGAGTGCAGACCGGAAGCTTTGATCAACCAGCTCAAAGGAATGTTCCCGGGACTTATTCCGGAAACTCTTGATTATTCCGATGCCAAAGCGAAAGAACTTTACAAAACTTTCGCTGAAGCAGGATTCAAAACACTTCCTATCATAGCTTTCGAAGAAGCTGTCGAAAAAGAGGAAGATTACCAGAAAATTTCGCGCTGGACAGTAAAAGCCGGCAATTCTATCCTTGTCAGAGTCGGTGCTAAATTTGACCCGACCAAAGAGATCTGCGACAACGGAATCGATGACACCAACAACGGTAAAGTTGACTGTGCTGACGAAGACTGCAAAGACGAAATGGTCTGCAGAAAGGAAATGCCTGCGAGAGTCGACCTTTTCGTTATGAGCCAGTGCCCCTACGGTGTTATGGCGCTCAACGCAATGAAAGAAGTTTTCGAAGTTTTCAAGGATGACAAACTTGATTTCCATGTAAATTACATTGCAAACGAAACCGAACCCGGCAAATTCCGTTCACTTCACGGACAGGGCGAAGTTGACGAGAACATCCGCGAACTCTGCGCGATCAAACACTACCCGAAAGACTACATGAACTACATCTGGTGCCGCAACGAGAACATCAGAAGCAACGAATGGCAGAAATGCGCAACCGGCAAAATCAAAGCTGACGTTATCGAAAAATGCTTCAACGGCGACGAAGGCAAAAAACTCCACAGCGAGAACATCAAGCTCGGAAACGCTATCGGCATCGGCGGCAGCCCGACATGGCTCATCAACAACAAATATCAGGGCGGCGGCATTGCTGCGAACGATATCCAGAGACAGATCTGCGCTTACAACAAAGACCTTAAAGGCTGCGCAGCTGACAAAACCATCAAAGCAAGCGAAAAACCTGTTCCACAGGGCGGTTGCGGCGAATAAGTCTTAATTTCAAAAACCTTAATTTCTATCCTGTTTAAAAATCAGATTTTCTTGGAAAAAAAACTTTTTGTGAATCGTATCCGAAATCAGTTATTCTTTTTTCTGTTTCACCTGATGGGCGAATGCTTCGAGGCGGTTTTTGTTGTGAGTCGACTTCAGGCCTTCGTAAACAAGTGTGCAGATAGGTGTGTCGTCGCTGTCCTTTCTCAAAGTCGAAGTGAGCGATTCTGTTACGGTGCCGAGCATACAGTTGTGGCACATGACATTCAAAATGCCGTCGGCTTTGGCTTCATGAAGTTCTCCGATGCGGCTTAAATTCAGTGTTAAAGCGCGGTCGATGGTGATGTCGATGTGTTTTCCGACAGTCTTTTTGATGAAGTTGAGGTCGCGCTCCTGCGGAGTTCTGATCGTGTCGGGAAAGTATCTGTCAATGAGGTGACGGCAGATTTTTACGGCAGGAAAAGTCCCTTTCGCGAGGAAACTTTTCACCTTTTTCCCTTCTTTCAAAAAGTCGTCCGATTTGAGTTCAAGCGCCATGAAGGTGAGGTCGATCATCGAGCAGGAGGGCCACACTTCAAAGCCCATGTTTTTGAGATTTTCAAAGAGTTTTCCGTTCGAGTGTGCGTTTATTCTGGTGTAAACATCTCCTACAACGCCGATTTTTGGTTTTGTGCCGTTATCAGGAGTCGGTTTTATCGATTTCATCGCCTTGACGCCGCGTTTAATTGCTTTGAAAAATCCGCCTGTTTCAAGCCCTTTCTCGATCCCTGCAAGAACATCGCGGTAAACTTTTTCAACTTTGCCTCTCTCCGCTTCGTAAGGCGTGATCTCTGTTTTCCACTTGAAAAAGCGATCGATCGCATAGATCCCGAGAGCCATTCTCGCAAGGTACTTGGGTCCCAGTTCCTTCATGTTTGTTTCGTCGGTGATATTCATGATCGTGACTTCACCGAGTCCCAGTCGCTTGAGAACGAGGTGCATCGCGATGATATACTGCGGAAGAAGACATGCACCAAAATACGACGGACCGAAATAACACGCCTTTTCGGGCACGAAATCAGGCCGTTTTGCTGCTTTGAGCAAATCACCCACAAACGAAATGAATGGGTGGCACTCTCTGCCGTAAGCATATTTGAGTCCGAGTTCCCAGCTTTCGTCGTCTGTCGGCGGCAGAAGAACGACCTTGCAGCCGCTTGCCTTGAGCGCACCGCTTATCGCAAGAGCGTGATCCATGAAACTCGGAATGTAGTAAGTGTATTCGCGAAGCGGGATCTTCGGTTTTCCGGGGTCGATCCCGTCAACAGTCGAGCGATCTTTTTCTGCGATTTTGAAGTTGCGAGAAAACGCTTCAAGCCTCGTCACGAGGCCTGCTTCGGCGCGGTGGTCGTCAAATTCGAGAACAAGATGCGGCGTGTCGGAAAGCTCGTATTCAAGATACTGGTCGATGAAAGCGTCAGGTCCGCAGCCGAAATTGGTGACGATTACTCCTCCCAAATTTTTATGTTTTTTGAGAATACGCGCCGCTTTCACGAGTTTTCTGCCGTAACCCCAGCGTACCCGGTCCCAGATAGGCGGAAGTTCTTCTGTTTCAAGCGGAAGAAAATCGGGCGGGATCACAGAAATCCCTAGATTCGTAAGTCTTTCCGCTATATTCAGGTTTATGTGGCGGTCTCCGGTGTTGTAAGGACGCCCTAAAAGAACGACTCCGCGTCCGTTTTCACGCTCGATTTTTTCAATTATCTCTTTTCCTTTTTCAATACATCTGTTTGCGAATTCCCTCTGTGCAGCACGCGCTTTGACAAAGGCCGAATCAACCTCATAGAAAGTCAGTCCCAGCGTTTTCGCTGTTTCTTCGATCCAGAAATTTTCTTCTCCTTCTACCGGATATTTCAAGGTCATTATTTCGGCGTCGCTTTTCAGATTTTCCTTGATGACATAAGGCGCAGCCTGAGTGTAGGGGCAGGCGTACTGCAGCCTTTTTTTCGGCGGCTCGAAAAACTGCATGTGAGGGATGAAAATACGCCTGTATCCTTTATCCAAAAGGGTTTTGACGTGTCCGAAGAGGACTTTCATCGGATAACAGAATTCAGCGGGAACGTGGATCAGCCCGGTCTGGGCGATTTCGGAATTTGTTTCGGGAGAAAGATGAAGCTCGTAGTTGAGTTCGCCGAAAAACGCAGCCCAGAAAGGAAGAAATTCCTTCAGATTGAGAGCGAATGGCATTGCTATGACCCCTTTGCAGTCAGGGGTCTGCGGGTTTTCATCGTATTCTCTGAGATATGAAAGAAGAAGTGCGTCGCGAATCTTAAAACCGTTTAGCGGTTCAGCCTTATTTTCCTCTTTTTGGGGTGAAAAATGCTCTTCCATAGCGAAGAAAGCAGCCCCGATCGCTCCCGAAATTTCAGGGTAGGGGTGGATCTTGATTTTTGTTTTCAGAAGTTTTTCGAAAACGGCTCCGACCGCTCTGTTTTTTGCGACTCCGCCCTGAAAAACTATGTTTTTGCCGAATTTTGACGACCCTGCCCCTTTTTCGATGTAATTTTCGCATGTCGCATAAGCAAGTCCCGCGCACAGATCCTCTGTTTTCGCGCCTCTCTGCAAATGGTGGACCAAATCTGAATCCATAAAAACAGTGCATCTGCTGCCAAGTTTTACAGGATGGGCTGATTTGAAGGCGAGATCCGCGAACTCCTCTTTTATGCTGATTTTAAGGCGGTTCGACTGCTCTTCAAGAAACGAACCCGTTCCTGCGGCGCAGGCTCTGTTCATCTTGAAATTGCTTATCGCGCCTTTTTCCATTTTTATGAATTTCGAATCCTGTCCGCCGATCTCGATGATGGTGTCGCATTCGGGGAAAAAGTATCCGCATGAGACCGATTGCGCCGAAATTTCGTCGATAGTGAGGTCGGTTTTCAAATATTTGGCGGCCAGAACTCTTCCGGAACCAGTCGTCGCAACTGCCGCGAAAGGTGCATGGCTAGGAGCTTTCGCAGTAATTTCGGCGACGACTTTTTCAACTGCTTCAAGCGGTTTCCCGGCAGTCGGAAGGTATGCGCTTGCAAGAACGTTCCTGTTTTTATCGAGAAGAGCCCCTTTCGTGCTCACGGAACCCACATCAATGCCTAAAAAAAGTTCCGACAGATCCTCTGAAAGCTGCTTCACTTCTAGGTTTTGCGGGATTTCTTCGGTTTTTAATGGCTCCAGGTCGCTCTCTTCGATAAAATCGAAAGTGACTGAAAAATTCTTTGTTATTTCTGAAAGCAGAAATTTTTTCGGGGTGCTTTCCGAAGCGATTAGCGCGGCTCCTATAGCTCCCATCTCGCCAAAATGTTCAGGGATTTTGAGCTCTGTTTCATTGAGTCCCAGAATTTCGCGGAAAGCTTTTTCCACACCTTTGTTTGCGGCGACTCCTCCCTGGAAAAGTATCGGCGGAATAGGCAGTTTGCCCCGGCACAAAGCCGAAAGATAGTTCCTTGCAAGGGAAAAGCAGAGCCCTGCCGCGATTTCATCCTTCGGAACACCTTTCTGCTGCAGATGGATCATGTCCGATTTCGCGAAAACGGAGCATCTTCCGGCCACACTCGGCACGTTTTTTGCCGCAAAAGCGATATTTCCGAGTTCTTCCGTCGTCATCCCGAGTCGCTGCGCCTGCTGGTCCAGAAAAGCGCCGGTGCCCGCCGCGCAGAGCTCGTTGAAAGCGTGGTCTTCGAGAAAATGCCTGCCGTTTTTGTCAGTTCCGATCGTTATGAATTTTGAATCCTGCCCGCCGATCTCGATGATGTATTTTGTGTCGGGATAAAGTGTCCATGCCGCAGTCGCATGCGCTATTATCTCGTTCGTGACATCGAAAGAAAGCTGGTCCGCGATAAGTTCTTTTCCCGAACCCGTGACACAAACACCCGAAAACTCAAACTCCGTGAATTTTTCCGAAATTTCCTTGAAAAGTTCGGCAGCGGCCTGCATCGGACGGCCGTTTGTCCTGCGGTAACTTTGGTAAATTATCTTTTTTTCTTCATCCAGAATGACGCAGTCAAGGCTCACCGAGCCTAAATCAAGTCCCAAAAAGTGTTTCATGATTCACCTGTTAAATTCAGCTTAAAAAATTCAAGCCCGCGGGTATGAAAACAAAAATTTGATTTTATGCAAGATTTAAAAGAAGCAATGACTTTAAAAGACTTTAAAATCTTGAGTTTTTTCTCTGTTGAATTTAAAGTTATACGATTTTTGTAACTTTTTGGAGGTAAACAATGAAAAAACTGTTTCTGATTCTTGCATTAAGTGCACTTTTTCTGATTGTGAGCTGCGGTGACGGCTCAAAGAAATCAGACAACGCTGATTCCGGTGAAACGGTCACGGACGAAGACGGCGACACGGCTGATGAAGAGCCTGCCGATGCCGAACCGGCAGACACCGGGCAGGCTGAGGAACCAGACAAGGACGGTGGCGATTCGACCGACGATTCCGGCGATTCAAAACCCGATGAAGATCCAACTCCCGAGCCGACAGAGGCTGATCAATGTGTCGCTGCCGGCGGAACATGGAGCTGGGACGGAACAGAAGGCATCTGCAAAAAAACAGTCAGCTGCCCAAAAATCACTGTCGAGCATGCCGAATGGAACGGAGAAGATTCCTACATCCAGAAATATGCTGCCGGCAAATGGAGCGAAGAAGTTCCGACAAAATATGACGAAACAAAGGGCGACTGCCACTTCAAATGTGCTGCAAACTATGCATGGAACGGCAAAGAGTGCATGACCGAATGTAATATGCTGACGACTGATTTTCCGTGCTACGACCCTGAAAGCAAACTGACATGGTCTGAAAAATATGCGAGTATGATTTGGGAAGACGCTATTGAGTATTGTCAGAAACTGAACGGATCGAACTACGGCGGGCACAGTCTCGGCTGGTATCTCCCGAATATTGATGAACTGATGACGCTTCTTGTCTGGAGCAAGGCTGATTCATGCAAAGTTTCCGAGAAAAACGGCTGTCTCGCTTATGATGAATGCAACACGTATGCAAGCTGTGCTGAGGCTTACGATGAGAGTGACGACAGCTGGAATCCAGGTCCGAAATTCAGCAAATTCGGTGACGGGGATTACTATGAAGCCTACTGGTCAGCTTCTTCTTTATCAGATTATTCAGGATATGCCTGGACATTGTATTCATACTACGGCATGCCGTATTGGGCAGCCTTATCTGATGAACGCGTTTTTCGCTGCGTCTGGGTCGAGCCGGATGAAACCGTAACCACATGCGCAGAAAAAGGCGGAATCTGGGACAGGACCCAGAAAAAATGTGAAAAAAATGTTCCATGCGATGCAAAACCGGAACATACTGAATGGAATGGCGACGGCACAGACACTCAGGAATATGATTATGCAAGCCAAAAATGGGTCGGTAAAGCAAATCCTAAATACGGTTATGAGGAAGGAGAATGCCACTATGTTTGCGCGTCAAATTATGGCTGGAACGGCACGGACTGCGAGCAGTTCCTTGCAAATGAGATAGATGTCAAACCTGTTCCTGAAGATCAGGATAACACGTCTAACGCCGCATGCAATCCGGCAACTTTTGTTGAATTCTGTGACGGAAACGCAGTGGTATATTGCGACGAGAATGTTGTTAGTCGTTCAAGCTGCGGCTCAGAGAAAACCTGTATGACAACATTCGGTATGTATCCGTCGAATGGAAACAAAAACTATGCGTGGTGTTATCAATCATGCGAAACGCCTGGGGCTTACGGAAAATCATTAGGTTGTGTACAAAACCCCGAAGATGTTGTGGGCGCTTTGGAATTCTATGTATGTTTTAAAACAAGCAAAGGAAATCTTTTTTTTGCGGATGAGGAACTTCCGAAAACGACAGAGCAGTGCACCACTCCGTGCGATGCATCCGGTGACGAATGCCTTCCCGAATGCAGCGATAACGGTGTAACACCGTGCTCCGATCCGGAAAGCGGTTTGACTTGGTCTGACATATCATCAAGTTATATATCCTGGACTGAAACCGACAGCTCTGGGACGGTGACTTATCCTGCCAAAGAGCATTGCGAAGGGTTGGAGGAAGACGGTTTCGATGACTGGAGACTTCCGAATATAGACGAACTCAGAACGCTTCTGATAGCAGACAGAATAAAAACCAACTGTAAAGTAAGCGAAACGGCGGAATGTCTTTCCTATGCCGATTGCTGGAGCTGTTCGGAATGTACGGAGACAGCCACTCAGTCATCAGAGAGCAGCACCTGTGCAATTTGGGATTATTTCGCAGAAGACATTTACAGCAAATTAGGCGATAAAAAAATTAATTTATGGTCGTCCTCGCTCCTGTCAGACAAACCGAAGAATGTGTGGTACATAGATTTTGATTACGGAGCAGTGGATAATCTCCCGCAAGTCAACGAGGGCGTCTATGTACGCTGCGTAAGATAGTCTGTAATTTTTTGGAGGCTGATAATGAAAAAACTGTTTGTGATTTTTATTTTAGGCGCGATTTTTCTGATTGCTTCCTGCGGCGGAAGCTCTAAAAAGGAAAATTCGAACGAAAATCCCGATTCCGACGAGACTGTAACGGATGAAGACGGCGATACGGCTGACGAAGAGCCTGCCGATGCCGAACCGGCTGAGGATTCAGACAAGGACGGCGGTGATACGGCTGACGATTCCGGCGATTCAAAACCTGATGAAGATTCAACTCCCGAGCCGACAGAGGCTGACCAATGCGTTGCTGTCGGCGGAACCTGGAACTGGGACGGAAAGGAAAGCAGCTGCGTTAAAACAGTCAGCTGCAAAAAGATCACTGCCGGTCATGCCGAATGGAACGGTCACGATTCATACACCCAGAAATATGCCGACGGCAAATGGAGCAGTGAGGTTCCCACAAAATACGACGAAACAAAGGGCGACTGCCACTTCAAATGTGCTGCAAACTATCTCTGGAACGGCAAGGACTGCCTGTCGGAATGCAATATCCTGACGACTGATTTCCCGTGCTACGACCCGGAAAGCAAGCTGACATGGTCTGAAAAATATCCGAATATGGAATGGGTTGAGGCTTCCAAGTATTGTCAGAAACTGAACGGATCGAGCAATGGCGGACGCGGTATTGGCTGGGATCTTCCGACTATTGACGAGCTGAAAACGCTCATTGTGGGGTGGAGCAAAGACGAGTCATGTAAAATCTCCGCGGAAAACGACTGCCTTGCTTACGGTAATTGCTGGACCAATGACCTGAATTGCGCAGAGTCTTGTAAAGAAGTTGACGGCTCTGTTGAATGCATCCCTGATCCCAAATTCAGCAAATTCGGTGACGGAGGCTACAATGAATACTTGTGGTCTTCTTCTGTTATGTCCGATTATTCAGGGTATGCCTGGATACTCTATTCTTACTATGGTTATATATACTATTCGTATACCACTAATGAATTACCTTTCCGCTGCGTCTGGATCGAGCCGGATGAAATTGCAGCAGAATGTGTAGAGAACGGCGGAATTTGGGACAGGGTTCAGAAAAAATGTACAATCAGTTGCGGTACAAAACCTGAACATTCCTTGTGGAACGGTGACAACCACTATGCTCAGGAATATTCCGAAGGCGTCTGGACGCCTGAAATCACGGCTGAATACAATGACGAAACAGAGGGTACATGCCACTTCAAATGCGCTGAAAACTATTCATGGGAAAGTGGCAAGTGTGTTCTTACAGCGAATGAAAATATAGATACCGTTCCTGAAGACCAGAACAACAATGTGGGAGCTACATGCGATCCGGCGACTTTTGTCGAATTCTGTGACGAAAATGACAATACGATATGGTGCGATTCCGGAACTGTCACTGCTTTTTCGTGCACTTCGATCGGAAAGACCTGTATAACGACAATAGATCTCTACGATGAAAGTAAAATCGTAAACGCTGCATACTGTGCTTCACCTTGCGAGACTCCCGGCAAAAAACCGCTCTCATGCCGGAACAATCCTGTCGGTTCAGGCGGAATTTTGACAGCCGACTTATGTCTCAAAACAAGCAAAGGGTATCTTGCTTTTGAAGGAGTGGTCTCTCAGTGCAACACTCCGTGCAACGAAGAGGGAACAGACTGCATTCCGCTTAATAAAGTCCCTGATGATCAAAACAGCGTAACCGGCGCCACATGTGATTTTGACACTTTTGTCGAATTCTGTGACGGAAGCGTGGCAAAATGGTGTTCCTACGGGGCGGTTTATTCCAGAGAATGCGGAGACTCGTGTCTGGAGGTCATGGGCGTTTACGGCGGCGGATATGAAGGCAAAAACTATGCTGATTGTTTAAGTTCATGCGGAACAGCGGGAGAAATGACCGGCACGCCGAATTGCGGCTATGAAGATGAAGAATCTGTTTTTGGAAGTATGAACAGAAATATATGTCTTGCAACAAGCAAAGGAAACCGTTTGTTTTACAATGTAACTTATGAGCAGTGCACCACTCCGTGCGATGCATACGGTGACGAATGCCTTCCTGAATGCAGCGATAACGGTGTAACACCGTGCTACGATTCTGAAAGCGGTTTGACTTGGTCTGGCATATCATCAAGTTATATATCCTGGACTGGAACCGACAGCTCTGGGACCGTGACTTATCCTGCCAAAGAGCATTGCGAAGGGCTGGAGGAAGGCGGTTTCGACGACTGGAGACTTCCGAATATAGACGAACTCAGAACGCTTCTGGTAGCAGACAGAATAAAAAACAACTGTAAAGTAAGCGAAACGGCAGAATGTCTCTCCTATGCTGACTGCTGGAGCTGTTCGGAATGTACGGAGACAGCCGTTCAGTCATCAGAGAGCAGCGTCTGTGCAAATTGGGATTATTCCGAAGAAGACATCTACAGCAAATTGGGCGATAAAAAAATTAATTTATGGTCGTCCTCGCTCCTGTCAGACAAACCGCAGAATGTGTGGTACATAGATTTTGATTACGGAGCAGTGGATAATCTTCCGCAAATCAACGATGGCGTCTATGTACGCTGCGTGAGATAGTCTGATTCAGTAAAAAAATCTGTCATATAGCAAAAAATCTTTTAATAAACAGCCTGAATGCAACGGATCTCCTGAATTATGACGTTGTATCGGATTTTTTTGTAAAAAAATGATTTTTTCAGGGAAATCAATATGATTTTGTGCTTTTTTAAGGAGGTTTTCAATGCTGAACTGGCTTTTTTCGGGAGTGATTGACTTCGGCGGTTACCTTTCGCCGGTTCTTTTTCTGCTTTATGTTCTGGTCTGGTTTCTTTTTGTCAGGAAGCTGACAGACATTAAAAAAAACAGGAAGATTCTGGTAAAGGTCGGAATTGTGTCGCTGATCGGTGCGGCGATCTCACCGCTTCTCATAATTCTGTTTACGGGAAATCTTTTTCCGTTTCTCTCATCGTCATGGAAAATTATTCAGAAAATCGACAGTTTTGCATCGTTCAAAACGGTGCTGGGTGTGGCTTTCAAAGGTTTTTCAATAACCGGCGGCATTCTGATTCTCTCGATAGTTCTTCTTTTTGTTGTCAATGGTGCAAAGAAACTGGCTTTTGCGATACTTTTCCCGTTTCCTCTTTTTGCGGCTCTGGCCAGAATCAGCTGTTTTCTCAAAGGGTGCTGCTTCGGCAAACTTTATAACGGTATTTTTGCGATAAGCTATCCGCCGGCAAGCTTGGTTTCAAGGCAGCAGTATGCCCATTCGCTGCTTCCTTCGCGCTATGTCAAGTCGCTTCCGGTACACCCGACGCAGCTTTACATCATTTTTTCCATGCTGCTTCTTTTTATCGGGGTCGCAATAATGAACAGGCTCGGAATCAAAAAAAATATTATCTCCGGAACAGTGCTTGCAGGCTACGGATTTTTTAATTTCTTTATTGAGTTTTCCCGAGAGGAGCAGATAGTCTTCAAATTTCTCACGATGGGACAGATCATGGAAATCATTTTGATGTTCCTGGGTTTTTATCTCATGTTCAAAGTTAAGGAAGAAGAAGTTTTTGAAAATAAATAAACGGAGGAACCAATGTTGCCTAAAATTTGTCCGACAGAACTGAAATCGTGGAAAAAACTTGAAGAGATCAAGGAAAACCGCTCTTTTGATTTAAGAAAACTTTTCAGGGAAAATCCCGGAAGAGCCGATGATTTTTCAGCATCTCTCGACGATATTTATCTCGATTATTCGAAAAACCTTGTCGATGAAGAAGTTATGAAAATTCTCTTCGATCTCGCTGAAGAAGCAGGTTTAAAAGAGGGGATCGATGCGATGTTCAGTGGAGAAAAGATAAACGAGACCGAAAACCGTGCCGTTCTACACACAGCTCTGCGCAATTTTTCGGAAGAACCGCTTTTTCTCGACGGCCGCGACATAAAACAGGACATCAGGCGCGTCCAGAACAGGATGAAAGCCTTTGCGGACAAGGTTTCTGACAAAAAATGGCTCGGTTTTTCAGGAAAACCGGTGACTGACATCGTAAATATCGGGATCGGCGGCAGCGACCTCGGCCCAGTCATGGTGACGGAAGCTCTGAAACCCTTTTGGAAAGCGGGTTTGCGCGTGTTTTTTGTCTCTAATATCGACGGTACTCACATTGCCGAAACTTTGAAAAAACTTAACCCGGAAACGACACTTTTCCTCATTGCATCAAAGACTTTCACGACTCTTGAAACGATGACCAACGCAAACACCGCAAAAAAGTGGTTCCTGGAAAACGGCGGCAGTGAAAAAGATATAGCAAAACACTTCGCAGCCCTTTCTACCAACGCGAAAGCGGTAACGGAGTTCGGGATCGACACTGAAAACATGTTTGAATTCTGGGACTGGGTAGGCGGAAGATATTCGCTCTGGAGCGCGATAGGGCTCAGCATCGCATGTGTCATCGGATATGAAAATTTCGAAAAACTGCTACGCGGCGCGTATGCGGCGGACATGCACTTCAAAAATACGCCGTTTGACAAAAATATTCCTGTAATTCTGGGACTTTTAGGTATCTGGTACAACAACTTTTTCGGTGCCGAGACTCACGCGATCCTTCCTTACGACCAGTACATGCACCGCTTCGCCGCATATTTGCAGCAGGGCGACATGGAGTCAAACGGAAAAAGCACCGACAGATCGGGAAATCCTGTCAACTATCAGACAGGACAGATAATCTGGGGCGAGCCTGGAACAAACGGCCAGCATGCCTTCTATCAGCTTATCCACCAGGGAACGAAGCTGATCCCGGCCGATTTTATTGCGCCGGCGAACTCATTTAACCCGGTCGGAGACCATCACAGAAAGCTTCTTGCCAACTTTTTCGCGCAGACCGAGGCTCTGATGAACGGAAAAACGGCCGACGAAGCGAAAAGCGAGCTTGAAAAAGCGGGGAAATCGCCTGAAGAGATCAAAAAGCTCCTTCCGTTCAAGGAATTCAAAGGAAACAGGCCGACAAATTCGATAATTTTCAGAAAACTTGACCCTGAAACTTTGGGAAAACTCATTGCAGTTTATGAGCACAAAATATTTACGCAGGGACTCATTTGGAATGTTTTCAGCTTTGATCAATGGGGAGTAGAGCTAGGAAAACAGCTCGCGACAAAAATTCTGCCGGAACTTGAAAACAAAGAAAAAGTTTCGTCGCACGATTCTTCGACGAATAATCTGATCAATAAATTCAAAGAGTTGTCAGAGTAGTTGTCTAGTATTTATAGTGTTCCGCCTTATACGGACCTTCGACTTTGACACCGATGTAGTCAGCCTGTTTCTGTGTGAGCTTCGTGAGGCTGACGCCGAGTTTTGCAAGGTGGAGTCTTGCAACTTCCTCATCCAAGTGCTTCGGAAGGATGTAAACTCCGAGTTTGTATTCGTTCTGCCAGAGATCCATCTGCGCCAGAACCTGGTTCGTGAAGGAGTTGCTCATTACGAAGCTCGGATGACCTGTCGCATTGCCGAGGTTGACGAGTCTTCCTTCGCTGAGAAGGATGATCGAGTGTCCGTCGGGGAATTCGATGCGGTCGACCTGCGGTTTGATGTTGATTTTTTTGATTCCCGGGATCGCGTAGAGCGCATCGACCTGGATCTCGTTGTCGAAGTGGCCAATGTTGCAGACGATCGCCATGTTTTTCATCTTTTTCATGTGGTCTGCGGTGATGATGTCGCAGTTTCCTGTTGCAGTAACAAAAATATCAGCAAAATCAACGACTTCTTCAACTGTTCTGACTTCAAAACCTTCCATGCTTGCCTGGAGCGCACAGATCGGGTCGATTTCTGTGACTATAACTCTCGCGCCAAAACCCTGCATCGACTTCGCGCACCCTTTGCCGACATCGCCGTAGCCGCATACGCAGACGATTTTTCCTGCAACCATGATGTCTGTTCCGCGTTTGAGGCCGTCAGCAAGCGATTCCCTGCAGCCGTAAAGGTTGTCGAATTTCGATTTTGTGACGGAATCGTTGACGTTGATCGCCGGGAAGAGCAGGGTGTTTTTCTCGAGCATCTGGTAAAGTCTGTGGACACCGGTCGTGGTCTCTTCGCTTACACCCTTGATTTCCTTAACGATTTTGTGCCATTTCTGCGGATCTTTTTTGTATTCTTCTTTCAAAATGTCGAGTATTGCCTGAGCCTCGCGGTTTTCCGCTTTTTCGTCAAAAAGAGCGGGATTCTCTTCGCATGCATAGCCTTTGTGGATGAGAAGCGTCGCGTCTCCGCCGTCGTCAACGATGAGCTGAGGTCCGAGGCCACCCGGGAACGAAAGAGCTTTCAGCGTGCACTGCCAGTATTCCTCAATAGTTTCGCCTTTCCACGCAAAAACGGGAACACCCATGTCTGCGATTGCGGCAGCGGCATGATCCTGGGTAGAGAAAATGTTGCAGCTTGCCCAGCGGACATCGGCGCCGAGAGCGACTAAAGTTTTTATCAGAACGGCAGTCTGGATCGTCATGTGGAGACTTCCCGTGATACGCGCCCCTTTAAGCGGCTGTTTTTCTGCATATTTCTCGCGAAGCGCCATAAGTCCCGGCATCTCGATCTCGGCGAGAGCAATTTCTTTGCGCCCGAAATCGGCCTGAGCAATGTCTTTTACCTGATACTCTTTGTTCATTGTAACCTCCTGAAAATATTATAGTTATTCAAATGAAAACAATTCAATGACCTGTATAGCGCGTGAAATATACTTTTATTTCGGGGCAATTCAAATAAATCCTAAATTATGAAGACAACTTTGAAAGAGTTTTTGTTTGTTGGAAGAAAAACCTATTTAGGTTCCGGTGCGTCGGCGTTGTCCTGTTTTATGAATTCAGCGTTCATTGCGGAGAGTACACCCTCGGTGATTGAGACTTCGAATTGCATTCCGGCTGCTTCAACTTTTGCCGTACCGTTGTCGTAATCGCCGGAAGTGATCGTGAAAGTGCCTTCTGCGTCAATTTCCTGACTCGGCCCTCTGCCGTCTGCTACAGAATAGACCTTGCTGTTTGTTTTTACCAGAGAGTTGTCGTTGAACAAAAAGACGGCTTCGATTTTTATTCTGTCCTTATCTTCGTCTTTGAGCATGTACCATGCATCCAGAGTCTTTTCTGCGTAAGATGCCGGCAGATATGCTTCAGCTTCGGTTGCAAATCCCGATTCGCCGCCTTCGTTTTCTCCTTCGCCTGAATCAGCCGGATCCCCGTTATTTTCTGTGTCACCTGAATCAACTGTGCTGCCGCCGTTGTCTCCGGTGTTGCCGCCGTTTTCTTCGGTGTTACCGCCGTTGTCTCCGGTGTTGCCACCGTTTTCTTCGGTGTTACCGCCGTTTTCTTCGGTGTTGCCGCCGTTACCGCCTTTGTTGTCGTCTTTGTTGTCGCTGCCGCCGCAGGAGACTACAAAAAACATTGCAGTAAAAATTGCTGCCAGAACAAAAAACTTTTTCATGATTTTCTCCTTAAAAAGTTGATAAACAAAAGACGCAATATTATAGAAAAAAATCGGAAAAAGGCAAGAAACGGAGGTTTCAATGAAGACAATTTATCTTGCGGGTGGCTGTTTCTGGGGAACGCAGCGTTTTTTCGACCAGTTTTCGGGTGTACAATCGACTGAAACGGGTTATGCCAACGGAAAAACTGAAAATCCGTCATACCGCGATGTCTGCGATGGGAGCGGGCATGCCGAAACGGTAAAAATCGAATACGACGAAGTGGTTCTGCCGACACAAAAGCTGCTTGGATACTATTTCCGGGCTATCGATCCGCTCTCAGTCAACCAGCAGGGATGCGACTGCGGCATTCAATACCGCACAGGAATCTATTACACCGATGAATCGCTTCTTCCCGATATCGAAGCGGCAGTAAAAAGCGAAAAACTTGCTCTCGGCTCAGAGGCTGAGAAGTTCGCGGTCGAAGTCAAACCGCTCGAGAATTTCTATCCGGCTGAAGAGTACCACCAGAAATATCTTGTCAAAAATCCCAACGGTTACTGCCACTTGCCCCTTGAACTTTTCTGCATTGAAATGAGGGAAAAATAGATTGGAACATTGCGGCATGGAGAAAAATATGTCAAATATTGAAGAAACAATCAAAGAGAAACTTTCGGAAGTCGAGCAGAAACACAATGTGAAGATAATCTATGCCTGCGAAAGCGGCAGCCGCGCGTGGGGTTTTGCCTCGCCTGACAGCGATTACGACGTGCGTTTCGTCTATGTGCGGGATATCCGCGACTATCTGAGACTGGACGGCGTCCGCGACGTGATCGAATATGAACTGAACGACATTTATGACATCAACGGCTGGGATATAAAAAAACTGCTCACGCTTTTGTACAAATCGAACCCGGTGATTTTTGAATGGGCTGATTCGCCGGTGGTTTACCGCACGACTGAGGAGTGGCAGAAGTTGCAGAGCGTAATACCTGAATATTTTTCTGAAAAACGGATGCTTTACCACTACCTTTCGATAGTGAAAAACCAACTTCGCGCCTATTTCAAAGAGGATAAAGTCATCCTCAAAAAATATCTTTATGCGCTGCGCCCGATTTTTGCATGCCGCTGGATTCTCGAGAAAAAAAGTCCGCCGCCGACACTTTTTTCAAAACTTTACACCGGCTCGCTTCCCCGCGAAATTGAAGACGATTTTATGCGGCTTCTCGAAGCGAAAAAGCACAATCTTGAGAAAACAGAAGGAGCTCACATCCAAACTCTTGATGATTTTATTCAGAAAAATATTGCCGAAATCGAAGCTCTTCTTCAGACAAAAAACGAGGAATATCCGTCAAATTGGGATAGTCTCAACAAAGTGTTTCTGGAAAATCTTCTGTAGCATAAAAACTTTCCGGAAGCGGGGAAAGATTAAAACTATTCCTTGTTTTTCAGCAGCTTTTTTTCTTCTTTTGCCAGACGGCGTTCTACTTTCTTCACATCCTCTGACGGCGGGAGATCTTCGGGTACGATGCCGCGGTCAATAAGCATTTTGCGGACAGCTGCATTGTTTTCGACATGTTCTTCTGTGATTGCGTTTTCACCTTGCAGATCCTTTGCCTGCACATTGACGCTTGTCATTTCGGCGGCGAAATCCTTGGCTTTAATACTGATTGTAGGCAGAAAATCGGCGAGCGGACGCGCCTGCGGTATGCCCATGCGCTGTTTCATCATGTTCGTGCTGAGCCGGAAAAGTGCCTGATCGCCTTTTGAACGGATTATGGCGAAGGTCTGTTCGTTCACGCCTCGTTCATAGAGTATTCCCGAAAGTTTTTTCTCGGTTTCCTGCAATTTTGCACGGGCTCTGACACGCTCGACTTCCAGCAGCCGCTGTTCTATCAGTTCTGCTCTGCGGGTCTGAACCGCGAAATATGTCTGCGCAAAGGCTATCTGCGGTTTTCTCGGATCGCCGTTCTGTGCCACAAGATAACAGGCATAGCGTGTGAGCATTATGTCATCGACTTCTCTTTCCGCGCCTGAACCAAGTACGACCATCTTATTGACGTCAATAAAATGGTCTGAGACTTGCTGACCCACGTTCCGACAAGCCTCCTTGGCCTTTTCAATCACTTTGCAGAAGTTCTGCCAAAGGCTGTATCCGAACAGTTTTTGCAGGTCTCTCGCGCTCCAGCACTCAGTTTCCTCGATTTTGCAAACTGCCTCTTCATAGCTGTTAAAAAGATTTTCAATTTCTTCCTTTTTCATTTTTACCCCTGCAAGTAATATTTGTTTTAACAAAAAAGCATAAAAAACAAAATATTATATTGAAAAATTTCAAAAATAAAAGCAAAAATATTGAAAATTAAAATTTTGTTTAAGGCGAATAATCTTCGAAAGCAGCATCTGACATCATTTTTATCTTGTCGTTTGTCTATTTTTTTGTATATTCAGCCGATTTGTGAACTTTTTATGGAGAAAGAAATGGCTTTTCCCGATAATTTTTCAGCAAAAAGTGTCAACACGATAAGAGTGCTCTCCGCTGACATGATCCAGAAGGCGAATTCGGGGCATCCCGGTCTTCCGATGGGTGCTGCACCGATGGCTTACACACTCTGGAAGCGGCATCTCAAGGTTTCTCCGGTGCATCCTGACTGGATAAACCGCGACAGATTCGTCCTTTCGGCAGGTCACGGCAGCGCGCTTCTCTATTCGATGCTCCATCTTGCGGGATATAAGCTTTCGATGGACGATCTGAAAAATTTCAGGCAGCTTGGCAGTAAAACTCCGGGACATCCGGAATTCGGCGTAACTCCGGGTGTTGACGCTTCCACTGGTCCGCTCGGTCAGGGTGTCGCTAACGCAGTCGGCATGGCGATTGCCGAAAAAATGCTTGCCGCAAGGTTCAACAAGCCGGGATTCGATTTGATTGACCACTTTACTTACGCGCTTTTGGGGGATGGCTGCATGATGGAAGGGATCGCTTCCGAAGCGGCTTCTCTTGCAGGACACCTGAAACTCGGAAAGCTCATTCTTCTCTACGATTCAAACGATATTTCGCTTGACGGCCCGACCGCGATAACTTTCACCGAAGATGTCAAAAAACGTTTTGAAAGCTACGGTTTTCAGGTTCTGACGGTTGCTGACGGCGACAATGACCTCAAATCTATCGACCGCGCGATCGCAAAAGCGAAAAAAGAGCAGTCAAAACCGACACTTATCATTGTGAAAACGACTATCGGCTTCGGTTCTCCGAACAAGGCGGGAAGCTCGTCTTCACACGGTTCTCCGCTCGGCACAGATGAACTTGCGGCGGTTAAAAAGGGCTTTGGAATGGATCCCGACAAGTTTTTCTTTGTCGATGACGATGTAAAAAAAGATTTTGTTTCGATAAAACGCGCCGGGAACAGGGCTTTTTCGGCATGGAACAAACTTTTTGCGGAATATGCGGAGAAATATCCCGAAGAAGCGGCTCAGTTTAAGGCTATGCAGGAGCTTGAAGTCGAAAATTTAGACAAAATTCTTCCAAAATTTGAAGCGGGAACGAAAATGGCGACCCGCGCCGCAGACGGAAAAGTCCTTGCTGCTCTCGGTAAGGCAGTTCCCTGGCTCGTAGGCGGTGATGCAGACCTCAGCTGCTCGACGAAAACGACGATTTCGGGTGAAAAATGGATATCGGCCGACGATTTTTCGGGCAGAAATATCCACTTCGGAGTCAGAGAACACGCGATGGGAGCTATCGCAAACGGCATTTTCTACCACGGAATGCTAAAACCCTACACAGGAACGTTCTTCTCGTTTGTCGACTATATGAGACCTCCGATAAGGCTTGCGGCGCTTGCAAAACTCGGCTCAGTATTTCTTTTCACGCACGATTCGCTTGCAGTAGGCGAGGACGGCCCGACTCACCAGCCGGTTGAACAGCTGGCATCGCTGCGCTGTATGCCGGAACTCACCGTGATCCGCCCGGCAGATGCGAACGAAGTATCGGTCGCATGGAAATACATTCTTGAAAACAAAAACCAGCCTGTTGCACTCATTTTGACTAGACAGGATCTTCCAGTCATCGACAGAACTAAATATGCCGCGGCTGAAAATGCCCTAAAAGGTGCATACTCGATTCTGGAGGAAGCAAATCCGGACACTATAATCATTGCTACCGGCTCCGAAGTCCACATTGCGCTCGAGGCGGCCGAAGCCTTGAGAAAAGAGGGCAGAAAAGTCAGAGTCGTCAACATGGTTTCATGTGAAACATTTGAAAAACAATCCAATGAATACAAAGAGTTAGTGCTTCCTAAAAATGTCAAAAACCGCGTTGTCGTTGAAGCCGGAGCAAGTTTCGGCTGGGAAAAATACGCGGGTGACAAAGGAAAAATCATTGCAGTGGATTCGTTCGGAATGTCCGCTCCCGGAAGTCAGGTAATGGAAAAATACGGTTTTACCGCTGAAAATATCGTCAAGGCTGTAAAGTCAAAATGATCGGAAATGCTGTTTTGTCGGAGAAAACAATGTTTGAACAAATCGAGATTCTGCCGCTCGGCGGACTGAAAGAGATCGGAAAAAACTGCATGCTTATAAAAGCCGGCGAAGATGCGATAATGATCGACTGCGGCATGGGTTTTCCGGGCAACGATGACTTTATGGAAGATGATTTTTTCATTCCGGACTTCGACATCATCGAAGAACTCGGGATAAATCTTCTGGGCTGTGTGATAACCCACGGACACGAGGATCACATCGGCGGCGTGCCGTATCTTCTGCAGCAGTTCGATGTTCCGGTCTATATGACGAACTTTCCGGCGCTTGTTCTGACGGAGAGGATCGACCGTTTCGCGGTTTACAAAAAAAATATCCGGACTTTGAACTACAAACATCCGGAGCCTATAAAACTCGGCGATTTCACGATTGAAATGATCGATGTCCCCCACTCTATTCCGGAGGCTAAGGCACTTGTTATCAAAATCGGCGACTTCACGATCCTGCACACCGGCGATTTCAAGTACGAGCCGGGCAAAGGTTCTCCTTTTACCGGGAAAATTCCTGAAAATATCGACATTCTCCTTTCCGACAGCACGAATATCGAGCGTCAGGGACACTCCGAAAGCGAAGAATCGATCCTCGGAAATATCGCCGGCATCATTGAAAACGCAACGGGGCGCGTGATTGCGACAGGTTTTTCTTCAAATACGACGCGAATCGGCAACATCATCAACATTTCGCTTCTCAAAGGTCGCACTGTCGGTCTCTTGGGACGCAGCGTCAATTCTTATATGCAGATCGCTTCGGAGCTCGGCCACATCAAGCTTCCGGCATCGGTCCTCACCGACCAGACAAAGATAAACCATGTTCCCGAAAACAAGATAACTCTCATCGTCACAGGCTCACAGGCTGAACCGCGCAGCGTTATGAAAAGAATGAGTTTGGACATGATGAAGTCGGTTTCAATCCGCTACGGCGACACGATCTTTTTCAGCTCGAAAAACATTCCCGGAAACGAACTTTCTATCGGCAGAATGATCGACAAGCTCATTGAAAAAGGGGCCGACGTCTATTACGAAAACACCGACAAGATCCACGTTTCGGGTCACGCTTTTCAGGACGACATCGTTCAGGCGTTCAAAGACGTCCATCCGCGCTACGTCGTGCCGGTTCACGGTCACAGAAGGTTTCTTGATCTCAGCGCGAGACTTGCCGAAAAGAACGATTTCAGCTCGGTAGTGATCAGCGACGGCGACATGCTCTGCTTCAAAAAAGGACGTCGCCCTTTCATTTCGCACACATTTGAACTTTCGACAAAAGTCGTTTCCAACGGAGAATCGGACCTTATTGATTTCGAGAATATAAAAGAGCGCAAACGTATTGCCAAAGCGGGTTTCATGACAGTTATGATGACCGTGGACTTCTTTTCCAACGAGCTTCTGGCAGCTCCAAGGATCATCTCCGCAGGTATAGCGAACGCGGCAAAAATTAAAAAGATCGAGCGCGAAATAAAAGATATGATCGAAGACTATTTCAACGATGAGATAGCCGACGAACCGATCTGGAAGGATGTCGAGGAGGATATCCGCATCATGGTCCGCCACTATCTGACGGAACTTACCGACAAAAAACCGATTGTTCACGCAATCATCGTAAATCTGGATTAGGAGGATAAAATGGAGCAGTTTGTTCTTACACCGTGGCTTGTCTGGGTTATCGTCGCAGTCGCGGCTTTTATTCTTGAAATTTTTATTCCCGGATTCTGGGTCGCGATCCTCGGCATCGGCGCACTTGCCGCGGTTCCGCTTGCAGCTTTGGGCGCAGGGACGACCTGGCAGATACTTGTTTTTGCAGTCGTTTCACTCATCGCAGGAATATTTTTCAGACCGCTTGCTATCAAATATTTTTTCAAATCGTCGGAAAAACGCGAAGCAAACACAAACGCCATGATCGGCAAAAAGGCGAAAGTCACGGTAAAAATAACGGCTGATGAGCCTGGCAAAGTCAAAATCGGAAGCGAAGTCTGGACAGCCCTTCCAGAAAACGAGGAAGCTGTTTTCAACGAAGGCGAAACGGTTGAAATCACCGCCGTTGACGGCGCAAAAGTTATAGTAAAATCTCATAATTAGGAGGAAAACATGGTTTGGGTAATCGTTGTAATCTGCGTATTTGCAGTAATCATCATCGCGAAAGGGGCGAAAATCGTTCCTCAGGCGAAAGTCATCATCGTTGAAAGGCTCGGAAAGTACCACTGCACGCTCCAGAGCGGCTTCAACATCATCATTCCCATCATCGACAAGCCGCGCAAAATGGAAACCAGAGTCATGAAACAGCTCTACGACGGCAGAAAGATCATGGTCACGACTGAGCAGACATTCATCGACCTGCGCGAAACCGTTCACGACTTCCCGAAGCAGAACGTTATTACGAAAGATAACGTCGTAATCGAAATCGACGCGATCCTTTACTACCAGATCACCGATCCGTTCAAGGCGATGTACGAAATTTCAAACCTTCCCGATGCGATCGAGAAACTTGCTAAAACGACTCTCAGAAACATCATCGGAAACATGGATCTCGACCATACCCTCTCCAGCAGAGACGATATCAACTCCAAAATGACCGAGATCCTCGACGAAGCGACCGACAAATGGGGCGTCAAAGTCAACCGTGTCGAAATCCAGGACATCAACCCGCCGCAGGACATCAAAAACGCGATGGAAAAACAGATGCGTGCAGAGCGCGACAAACGTGCGGCCATCCTTACGGCTGAGGCTGACAAACAGTCGAAGATCCTTGAGTCTGAAGGTGAAAAACAGAAGAACATCAACCACGCTGCCGGCATGAAAGAATCTAACATTCTCGAAGCTGAAGGTGCGGCTCAGGCGAAGATCAAAGTTGCAACGGCTGAAGCTGAATCGATCAGGCTCATCGCAGACGCGATCAAGGAAACGAAGATGGATCCTGCGCAGTATCTCATCGCTCTCAAATATATTGAAACTCTCGCTTCGATGACTTCCGGCAAGGACAACAAAGTCGTTTACATGCCTTACGAAGCTAGCGGAATACTCGGTTCTGTAGGCTCAATTCAGGAAATGTTCAAAAATCTGCCAAAATAAGCGGCAAAAATCTGTCAAATTATTTAAGCAAATTCGTTTAGTGAACTATTCTAGTGCCAGTTTTGCCTTCCATAGCATCGGCAAGTTTGTTTTCTGAAGTGATGATGACGACTTTTTTCGGGTCATTTTTGACAAAATCGATAGCCGATCTGATCTTCGGTCCCATGCTTCCTGCCGGAAATTCGCCCTGAGCCAGATATTTCTCAGCTTCGGCTGAAGTCATCTGATCGAGCCATGTCGGTTTGTCGGACTTGAAGTTTACTGCAACTTTCTCGACACCGGTAAGAATGATGACCATGTCGGCATCGATCGTCTGCGCGATCATTACGCTTGCCAAGTCTTTGTCGATTACAGCGTCGATCCCTTGATAACCCGATTTATCCTTGCTTTTATAGACAGGAATACCACCACCGCCGCCTGTAATGACGGTAAAACCCGCATCGATAAGGGTGTTCATGGCTTCGGGATTCAAAACTCTTAGAGGCATGGGCGAAGGAACGACTCTGCGGTAACCGCGGCCGCTGTCTTCCACCATTTTCCAGCCGTTTTTCATCTTCATTAGAGCTTTCTGCTGGTTGTAGAAAGGACCTACCGGTTTTGTCGGTTTTTTGAAAGCCGGATCGAGCGGATTTACTTCGATCTGCGTTACAAGAGTCGCAACTTTGATCTTCTTTTCGCCCGCCTTGCTGAGGCAGTTCATAAGCCCCTGTTCGATCATGTATCCCATGCTGCCCTGCGTGTCTGCGACGCATACGACGAGCGGATCGGGATAAACTTCGGTCTCGGCCATTTCGTTGCGGATGAGCCTTGCACCCGCCTGAGGGCCGTTTCCGTGCGTGATTACGACCTGATGCCAGTCTTTAATAAGTTTAACGATCCCATCCATTGAAGCGCGGATATTTCTTTCCTGATCTTCGACAGTTCCTTTGTCTCCCGGTTTTATCAAGGCATTGCCGCCGAGCGCGATCACTATTTTCATAAAAACTCCATCAAAAAAAGAAAGAGGGGACAACCGCCCCCTCTTTGAAAAAATCAGTTACAAAAAACTATTTGCAGCAGCCTTTGCATCCGCCGAAAAGTTTGTCAACAATAACTTTCTTGAGCATTTCTGCACCGTCTCCTCTCGGAGCGAGTTCATAGCCGACTCTAACGATCGGTTTGTTGACTTTAACGACTCTGCCGAGGTCGATCGGGGTGCCGCTGAGAACGAGGTCAGCGTCGATCGCGTTGATCGTGGTCTCAAGGTCTCTCATCTGCTCTTCGCCGTATCCCATAGCCGGAAGGATGCCTTCGCCGATGTTCGGGTACTTTCTGTAGGTGAAAGCGATTTTGCCGACAGCTGCCGGTTTCGGGTCAACCATCTCTTTAACGCCGTTTCTCTGTGCAGCGACTTTTGCAGCACCGGTCTTCATGCCGCCGTGGGTAAGTGTCGGGCCGTCTTCAACGATGAGGACTCTCTTTCCTTTGATGTCTTGTTCAACGGTAAGTTCGGAGTCAGCTTCGATAACGACTGCGTTCGGAGCGAGTCTCTTGCAGTTTGCTTTAACTGTTGCGATGTCTTCCGGAGTTGCGCTGTCCATTTTGTTGATGACGATGACGTCAGCCATAAGAACATTGACTTCGCCCGGATAGTAGAGGCATTCGTGACCTGCACGAAGAGGATCTACGACAACGATCTTGAGGTCTGAATCATAGAACGGGAAATCGTTGTTTCCGCCGTCCCAGAGGATGACATCGGGTTCTCCGTCGATGTCTTTTTCAGCCTGACGAAGGATAGCTTCGTAGTCAACACCAGCATAAATTACGTTGCCTGCAGCAATGTGCGGCTCGTACTCTTCCATTTCCTCGATGGTGCAGTTGTTAGCCTTGAGGTCTTCGATCTTAGCGAAGCGCTGAACAGCCTGTTTGTTGAGGTCGGGATCGTAAGGCATCGGGTGACGTACAGCGACGACCTTTTTGCCCATTTTCTTGAAAATATCATAGATGAATCTTGTGGTCTGGCTTTTGCCGCAGCCGGTTCTTACTGCGCAGATCGAAATGATCGGTTTGCAGGATTTGATCTTCGTCTTGTCGTAGCCCATAAGAACGAAGTCTGCGCCGAGCGAGTTGACGAGAGCGCCTTTGCTCATAACTATCGGATAGTAAATATCGCTGTAAGCGAATACACATATTTCGACACCGAGTTCCTTTACGAGTCTCGGAAGTTCGGTTTCGTCATAAATAGGAATACCGTTCGGGTAAAGGTCTTCGCCTGCGAGTTCTTTCGGATACTTTCTTCCGTCGATGTCAGGAATCTGAGTAGCGGTGAAAGCAACTACTTCGTACTCGGGATTGTGTCTGAAATAGGTGTTGAAGTTGTGGAAATCTCTACCGGCAGCACCCATGATGAGAACTTTCTTTCTGGTCATTTGATCCTCCAAATGTTAAGTTATTAAAACGGCCGGACAAGGTCAACGGCGGCCGGACACAGTCAACGGCGCGGAAAAATATCATAATGAAAATCTATGTCAAGCCGAAAATGAAAAATTAGAAGCCGCGGCATCAGATTTTTTCAAAAACAGATTATCAGTTTTCCTCGTCACTTTCTTTAAGGATGTCGAACAGCTGGAAGACGATGTTCATCGCTTCGCGGGGATTTATCTTTTCGGGATCGGTTCTTCGGAGAACTTTCTCTATTTCGCGGAGATAGTCAGGAACAGAGTTCTGCTTTTGTTCGTAAGCCATTGAAAAGATGTCGGTCTGGAGCGAGGAACCGTTTTCAAAACGCATTCTGCGGTCGAAGTTCTCCATGTTTTTGAGGATCTTTTCGGCATTTTTGATGACTTCTTTCGGCATATCGGTAAGTTTTGCCACTTCGACACCGAAACTTCTGCTGCTGCCGCCCTCTTCCATCTGGTAGAGGAACTTCATCTTTCCGGCGTATTCACGCACTGTCATGTGAAAATTTGCCACTTTGTCGAAGTCTTCGGCAAGCTCGGTCAGAATGTGGTAGTGTGTTGCAAACAGCGTCGTCGCGTTGATTTTGGTGATGATGTATTCGGCAATAGCCCTTGCAAGGCTGATCCCGTCGTAAGTTCCTGTCCCGCGCCCGATCTCATCAAGGATTATGAGCGATTTTTCGGTCGCCGCGTTCAGGATAGACGCCGCTTCCTTCATTTCGACAAGGAAAGTCGATTCTCCTTTTGAAAGATTGTCGCTCGCTCCGACTCGTGTAAAAATCGCGTCAACGAGTCCGATTTTAGCGCTTTCCGCCGGAACGAAACTGCCGCATTGCGCAAGAAGAACGATAAGCGCGGTCATTCGCATCAAAGTCGATTTACCGCCCATGTTAGGCCCGGTCACAAGGCAGAAGCGGCGATTCCCGGAGCCAATAGAGACGCTTGCGGGAACGTATCTCGCGTCTTTGAGACACGCTTCGACCACGGGATGCCTGCCGTCAACGATCTCGATCCCGTCTTCATCGGTTATTTCAGGCATGCAGTAGTTTTTTTCGACCGCGAGTTTTGCGAAACCGCAGAAAAGATCCAGCCATGCCGTGAATTTGGCGACGACCTGAATGTCGTCTTTGAACGAGGCGATTTCCTCGACTGTGTCGCTGAGAATTTTCAGTTCAAGTTCCGTCAGACGCTCTTTTGCCGAGAAAATTTTTTCCTCGAGTTCTTTGAGTTCCGCCGTGAAATAGCGTTCCGCGCCGACAGTCGTCTGTTTTCTGATGAAATAGCCGGGGACTTGTTTTTCAAAGCGTTTGCCGATTTCGAAAAAGTATCCGAAAACTTTGTTGAAACCTACTTTTAAAGAGGATATCCCGGTGTTTTCGCGTTCTCGGGTCTCAAGTGCGACAATATGTGAGCGGGAATTGTGGATAAAGTCGGAAAGTTCCGCGATCTCTTTTGAAAACTCAGGGCTTATAAATCCGCCGTCCCTGTAGATAAGAGGGGAGTCTTCAAGGAATCTTGTCTGCCACGATTCTATGGTCGCTTCGGAAAGGCGCAGCTGCGGGTCGTCTGCAAAGAACGGCATTCTGTCTGACATTTTCATAATGCGCTGTCTGATCCTGAACGCCGCAAGAAGCGAAGCGGCAAGCATCGATATTTCGCGCGGACCGCCTCGTTTGACGAGGACGCGGCTTAAAATCCTTTCGAAATCCCTGACATTTCCGAGAGATTCCGAAATTTCGCGGAGAAAAACTGGATCTCCGTATAAAGTTGCGACGCAGTTCTGCCGGAGAAGAATTCTGTCACGCCGTTTGAGCGGATTTTTTATAACTTCGGCAAGAAGCCTTTTTCCCATCGGAGTCTGCGTTTTGTCTATGGCCCAGAGCAGTGAGCCGGTTCTTTCGCCGCCGATGAGCGTTTTTTCAAGCTCAAGATTGGAAACCGTGTTGTAGTCAAGCGACGCAGTGTCGCTGTTTTTCCACTCCGAAGGGAGCCTGAGCGGCGGGAAATTGCCGAAATAAAGCGAATCAAGATAAAAAAGCAGCTGCTTGAAAGATGAGAGGATATTTTTGTCAAACCCGCATCCGTAAAGGCTTTCAAGGTATTCGGCAGCAGGTGTTGAGGGAATCCAGTCGCTGAATTTTTCCTGATTTATGATTTCGCCGTCAACAAAAGACGATGCTTCAGACAAAACAGTTTCCTTCGGAGCGACAAGATTTATAATGTCGCCTGCGGAAACCTCGTTCGAAACAGCATAAAACACATTTCCGCAGCTTACGTCCACCCAGCACAGGCAAGCCTCTTTTTTTCTGAAAAAAACCGAAAGAAGCCAGTTGTTTCTGTTTTCCTGAAGAGAACCCTCCTCGACAACGGTTCCGGGAGTCATTATCCGCACTACGCTGCGGTCGAAAGTGCGTTTTGCGTTGTCAAAACATTCGTTCTGTTCGCACACAGCGACTTTTTTACCTGCTTCGAGAAGTTTCCTGATATAAAGATCGGCCGCATGCCACGGCACTCCGGCTAGAGGAATGTCGGCGTCCTTGTGGCGGCTTGTAAGCGTTATTCCGAGAATTTCCGAAGCTTCTACCGCGTCATCGAAAAACATCTCGTAAAAATCGCCCATGCGGAAAAAAAGGATCGCGTCGCCATACTGCTTTTTTATGTCAAGATACTGGCGCATAGCCGGTGTTTCCATGGCCTTTTCCAATGCTGATTTAGCTGACATACTGACTCCGTTAACAAAAAAATCGCTGAAAGATAGCAAAAAAATGCGGAAAAGAAAGCTTTTAGCTGTAAACTTCCGGCTGGTCTTGTGAAACACTGGAATAGAAGGACTATTTTTCTTTTACAAGTGGCATCATGATCGAAATTTCTTTTTCATCGAATACCGAAAGCATGTTGAGAACTTTCTTCTGATCCATATATCCGAGTTTCGAGCATCTGATTTCGACCTGGACGTTCCCTGCATTGTTGTGTGTTAATCCTTTGATATCAAAAGTCTCTGTAGATTCGTAGGGGCTTGCTCCGAGATATCTTTCATTCCGGTTTTTGACATCGGGAGTCGAAGATTTTACGCGCCAGTAGCAGTCTGCCCCCTGTGGACGGGTATTTATTGCCCAGTGGATTGTGAGACGTTCAAGCGATCTGTCGCTCTGGTTTCCGGCATGTCCGAACGATCTGCTGTCATAACCTGTTTGTTCCGACCCGCGGAATTCATACCTTCTTGCCGGTTCGCTTGCCGAGTTTTGATTCTGCTTGTTGTTTTCTTCAATTTTCTTCAGTCTTTCGATTCTGGATTCCGCCTCAAAAGCACACTCGCCTTTCGGAAATTTTTTGACATACATTTCCCATGTCTCAATGTTGTCTTCTGCTTTTGCATATTCACATGCATGTTTGTCAAGAGATTCCTGAGATATGTTTTCTTTCGGTTTTTCTTCTTTGCCTACAATCTGGGCGACAATGCTGTCCAAAGCTTCGTTTAAAGATTCTTCGCTTCCGTTGAAAGTTGCTTTGGCTCCTTTTGTCGTAGCTTCTTTTTCAAGATCGACAAGTTCGGATGTTATGGTATATTTCTTTGCAAAAAATGTGATTGTCGTGCGCAGGATCGTGTCGGCGGATAAAGCCTGACCGAGCGGAATCTGGCAGTTTTTATCGTTGCAGAGCTTGTGAGACTCTTTTTTCATCTGTTGAATGATTGCGTTTTCCTGACGCTCTTTCGCAATAACGATGTATTTATTGGAAGCTACAAACGCACCGCGGATATATTCGGTAGCATTCGAAAGAGTTGCTTTCGAAAGTTTGCCGCTTTTGTCCTCAAACTCCATGACGGCAAGTCTCAGCTTGTCATCTTCATCTTCGGCAAACATTTTGAAAAACACACAGAAAAGCATGAAAACAACACAGAGTTTTTTCATTTTTCTACTCTTCTTTTACAAGCGACATCATAATCGAAATCTCTTTTTCATCGATTACAGAAAGAACATCGAAAACTTTCTTCTGCTCAGAGTATCCTGGTTTTTCACATCTTATTTCAATCTGAACATTTCCTGCATTGTTGTAGGTCAAGCCTTTGATGTCAAAGGTTTCTGTTGACTCGTAAGGAGTCGCCGAAAGGTATTTTTCATTCTGGTTCCTGACATCGGGGGTCGATGATTTTACACGCCAGAAACAATCCGCACCTGCAGGACGAGTTTTGATGTCCCAATGGATCGTGAGATGTTCAAGAGCGGTGTTCCCCTGACCGGAGACACTCTTGTTTGCCTCGTTTTTCGGAGAAGACGAGCGATGAAGGAAGAAAGCAACTCTGTCCCAGTCTATTGTTTCAAGAGCACGTGCGTAAGCTTCGTTTATAACTCTGGAAGCAGCAGCGAAATTGCTCGGAGCTCCGCTTGAATCGCTGAATCTGCCTGTTGCGCCTGTTCTAGGATAAACGATTTTGCGGTCGTGGTCGTAGATTTCTACATCAAGCATGACGGTTCCTGTCCAGCCTTTGCCGCTCAGATAATCAACATGGAACTCTTTGATTATTATCTGAAGCATGTAATCTGTTGATATATCAGCCTCAAGCGTAAAACCCATGTCTCGGATATATTTGAGAAGGCTTTCGTCAACAAAATCTTTAACTTCTGGGTTAACACGGTAATTCGCTGAATATCCCGAATCGTAAATTTGGATCATGTCCTTATCAGCGCGGGAATCTTTGATGTTGAGACGGATGCCGTAATCCAGATTGATATACTTGTTTGCCGGAGCCTCTTTGATGAGTTCAAGACTTATCATTTTAGGCTGTGGTGGTTCATTACGCTGCGATGTGCCGCCGCAGCTTACTGAAAAAATCAGTGCAAAAATGATGAGTATTATACTGATTTTTCTCATAGTTCCCTCATTCGTTCGATTTGAGTTTCATCAGTTTAGCTTTAATGACAACTTTATAAGTAACAGTTCTTGAGAAGATGCCTGAATTAGTTTCTTCTGCTGTAACATAAAGTGACGGAGCGACAACGCCGTCGGCTCCGGCAGTTTTAACTTCATTTATAAGTCTATAAGCAGCTAGGTAGCTTGCCAGTGAACTGCCGTCGCACATATTCAGATCCTTTAAATTAAGACCGTCTATAAATCCGGCACGTACTGTGCCTTTTGATTTTTCAACATTATATACGATTCCGTTTTCTGTAGGGTTGCAGACATTTGTAAATTCGTCTGCTTTTATTATTACACCACCGCTGTAAGCAGCTTCAACGACAGCCTTGCCTTCGACATTGCCGAGAATTTCGTAATCCTTTCTTTCCAGCGAGTGCTGAATTGCCGGAAGTGATAAGGAACTGACTGTCGAAAGCGCGTAGGGAGTGTAAGTCCTTAGTGCTGAACCGCATGATGCAAGAAACATACAAAAAATAACTGCCATAATAGTAAGAACTTCTTTTTTCATCTTTTCCCTCCTAAATGAAAAAATTGCGGTAACCTCCAAAATTCCCAGAAAAAAACAATTTTTTAGAGGTCACCTTGTTTCTTTAACTGATTCTTCTGCCAAAAGAACAAAATTGAATTGTATTTACGCTGTTTTTTTTTTTTCAATTTTTTGTTTGATTTTTGTGTGGCAATAAAATTCAATGCTTTCAATGTGTTATGTGTGTTGGCTACAGGTTGTTGAATTTTTGTGTTCCGCGAAATGGATTAAACTTCCGCCGATTTTCCGTTCTGTCAGGAAAGAGCCTCGGCTAAAAAATGCTTGCGCAAGCCGTTTTTTTTCTTTATAACCGGGAGGATTTGTTGGACGGGGAACGATGTCAACTGACATATTCGATGTTTTGAAAGTGCCGCTTGAGGGGATAAACCTTGTCGAGGCAAGCGCCGGAACAGGCAAGACTTTTTCTATAGCGGTCATTTTTCTCAGGTGGATTTTAAGCGGAAAATACGACGGTGAAATAGATTCTGTCGCGGCGGTGACTTTTACAAACTATGCGACTTCGGAACTGAAGGAAAGGATCAGGCTGTTTCTCGAAGAGGCCCTCCGCTTTATGAGGACCGGGGATTGCGGCGAAGAGATTATAAAAAATGTCTGTCTGGCGGCCGGAGACAGGAAAGAAGCCGCGGAACGGCTTAAAAAGGCGATAAACAACTTTGACAGGGCAGCGGTTTTCACGATACACGGTTTCTGCCGGAGACTTATAACGGAAAACGCTTTCGAACTCGGATGCAGCCTTAACACGGAGCTCTCCGAAGAAGCGGATGTTTCACATGAAACAGCGGTCGCTTTTTTCAGAAAAGAGATTGTTCCGGATACGGACGGAGAGTTTCTTGCGGCTGTTCAGAAGGAGATTTCGGTCGGGAAACTGGAGGAGCTTCTTTCAAAGGCTGGTTTTGCCGGAAGAAACAGGGTGAAAATAAGCAAGAATGCTGTTCCTGACGATGCGAAAAGGGAAAAACTGACGGCGGTTTACGAAAAATTTCTGCGAGAAGCGTGTAAAATCGCCGCGGAAAGGTATAAAAAAAACGGCAAAACGGGTTTTGACGATCTTATTTTGTCGCTTTACGCTATCCTTAAGGACAGTGAAAAATCGGAACGGCTGAAAAAATCGGTGAGAAAGCGTTTCGGTCTTGTGATGATAGACGAGTTTCAGGATACCGACCCTGTGCAGTATTTCATTTTCAGGGAACTTTTCTGCGACGGGCACCGCGCTGTGTTTTTTATCGGCGATCCGAAGCAGTCGATCTATTCTTTCAGGAACGCCGACATTTTTTCTTATATAAAAGCGGCGCGGGAAATAGAAAAACATTATGTAATGGACAGGAATTTCCGCTCGTCGGCGGCCGCGGTGCATGCGGTGAACAAGGTTTTCGGCGAGTTGGCCGGTTTCGGTATCCCGGAAATCACATATTCCGGAATTTTTCCGAAAAACGAAGATGCCAATCCGCTGACTTTCAAGGGGATCCCTTTCCCCGGAATAATCGTATGCGACAGAAATTCGGAAACCGGATGGCGGAATCTCGCAGAAATCGGGAAAGACAACATCATCCGCCATATATGCGTCACGGCTGGCGACATGCTGGCCGACGGTTCATATTACAGGCTGAACGGAAAACCTGTAAGGCCGTCCGACATTGCCGTGCTTACGCGCACCAACGATCTTGCCGCCGAAATACACGACGCTTTGACGGAAGCGGGGATCCCGGCAGTTCTTGAATCCGATTCGAAGGAAAAACTTTATATTTTCGCATCCGGCGAGGCTTCTCTTCTTTTCAGGCTGATGCAGGCGGCTCTGACACACGGACCAGCGGAGTTCAGAGCTCTGCTCCCGACATGTTTTTACAACATTCCTGCCGGGGAGATAGCGCAGGGGCAAGATTCTTTCCGGAAAATGTATGAGGAATTCAACGACTGTTTTTCGGAGTGGGAGAGAAAAGGTTTTTACTTTTCTTTTTCAAAATTCCTTGAAAACGAGGATGTTTTGTCGGGTTTGTCTGCGGAAGGAGAAAAAACTCTCAACAATTTAAGACACCTGCTTGAACTGATAAACAAATTCGAGACGGACTTCGGAATTTTTCCTGTCCGCACTTGTGAATGGTTTGCGGGGAAGATCGGCAGAAAGACAGGATCATCCGTGGAGGAGACAGCCAGGCCGTGGAACGAAATGCAGGATGCCGTAAGGATAATGACGCTCCACAAAAGCAAGGGACTCGAGTTCGGCATAGTTTTCTTCCCTTTTCTACAGGGGATCGAGCAGTATTGGAGAGTCCGGCACAGATTTGACAGTAGATCCGGCGAATACGAAAAGGAAATCAGCGGCGGAGAAACCGCGGACAAGAATTCCGGAAGGAACGGCATCGCATACGACAGCGATCTTGAGGCTGTGCGGGAATTTTATGTCGGTCTGACCCGCGCGAAATATCTGACGATATGCTACAATGCGGAACGGAACGCGCAGAGGAACAGGTATCTCAGCATGTTTTTTCCCGGCGGAGATTCACGCTTTATCAGGACTTTCAAGCCCGGCATAAAACATTTTGTTCCGGAAAAAACGGAAACATCTGACGAAACTGCGGTTTTCAGACCGCCCGAAGAGCTTTCCCGCGAGATCACGGCTGACTGGCGCATTTCCAGTTTCAGCGGCATAATTTCGGCGAATCAGGACGGTTCCTCCGGCGACTATACCGACGAGGACGAAAAATCCGGCGAGTCTGAAGTTTCCGAAAATACCGGAGTTGTCCCGCTTTCGGTTTTTCCGAACGGAAGAAGGACGGGAACAGTTCTTCACTCGATTCTTGAAAAAGCCGATTTTTCCTCGGATGACAACAGCGGGATCATAAGGGAAGCGCTCTTAAAAATGATGGATTTTTCCGGAGACGAGCTTGAAAACGCCGTTTCAGTATTCAACGCATGCATAAAAAACATAGCTTCTCTTCCGATTTTCGGCGGCAAGACCCTTAAAGACGCGCGACCGGGGGATATGGCGTCAGAAACGGAATTCCTGCTGAAAATCCCCTGTGATGCCGTAAAAGGAAGACTTTCGGCTATGATGGCGGAAAAATACGGTACGGATCCGTTGCCGAATGACGGGTTCCCGCGGGGATTTATGAGCGGTTTTATAGACCTTGTAGTTAAAATTGACGGAAAATACTATCTTGTCGACTGGAAATCGAACAGTCTGGGACTTTCGTTCGAGGACTATTCGGACGAAAATATCGCCAAAAATATGAAAAAGCATAATTACTATCTGCAATATATGATCTATCTGGCCGCATTCGACAGATACCTTTCAGCTGCCGACCCGGATTACTCGTATGCGGAGAATTTCGGCGGAATAAGGTATGTTTTTCTGCGCGGGATCAAGGAGGGATGCGGTGATCACGGCATTTTTTACGATCGTCCCGACGAATCTTTCCTCCGGCGGTTCCAACAGCTTTTTGAGGAGGCAGAATGATTTTCGGCAACAAAACGGAAGTGCTTGAAGTGCTTAAGGCCGGGAGGCTCGTCTCCGAAACAGACTGCCGGACAGCTGTTCTTCTCGCTGCGCTTGAACAAAATCTTTCAGAAAGTGAAAAAGCGCTTTTTACGGCAGTCGCCGCGCTTGTGTCGTCTGCTGTTTCTAACGGGAACATCTGTCTTTCCGGAGACGATATCGGCGAATTTATCCGGAACAATGCGGAAACGGTGAAATTTTTCCGGGACATTGACTTCGGAAATGTAAAGGCAGTTCTTAAAAAAAGTTCATGCTGCACGGAAGATCCTGAAAACGAGCTCAGGCCGGTCGTTCTTATAAACGACAGGATTTATTTTTATAAATATTGGCTGTACGAAAACCGCTTCGCCCGGAAAATGGTCGAAATATCGGAAGATCCCGGGAGATACAGCGGTTCTTCCGGCAAAATCGGAGAAATTTTCGCCGGACTTTTCGATGCCGGAAATTCTGAGCAGCGCAGCGCGGCGGAAAATGCGGTAAAACACCGTTTTTCTCTTATAACAGGCGGTCCTGGAAGCGGGAAGACGACGATCGTCGCAAAAATTCTTGTCGGAATTTACGCACTTTTCCCTGAAGAACGGATAATGCTCGCAGCTCCGACAGGAAAGGCGTCGGCCAGAATGACCGAGGCTTTGAAAAGCGCTCTTGAAAAAATAAGAAAGCTTCCGTATGTGTCGGACAGCGGGATACTTGACAGAATAGGTGCGCTGGAAGGGACAACGATCCACAGGATGCTCGAATGGAAGGCGGGCGGATTTTCGCGGAACAGGAAAAATCCTCTTGCTGCGGATCTTGTCATTGTCGATGAGGCGGGAATGCTTGACGCCGCCCTTTTCACATCGCTGCTTGACGCTTTAGGCAAAGAGACTTCGCTTGTGCTTCTGGGTGACAAAGACCAGCTTGCGAGCGTAGGGGCGGGGAATGTTCTTTCCGATATCTGTAGCGCGGCGGAGAAAAATCTTCTTCCGCCTGAAATCATGGCGAAACTTGAAAAAAGTTACCGTTTCGACACCGGTTCCGGCATAGGAAAGCTGGCAAAAGCGGTAAATTTGCAGAAAAACGCCGGTGAAATAATAGAAATCTGCAAAAATGAAACGGATTGCGGATGGACGGAAATCAAAAACGGAAAAGTGCCGGAAAGCATCATAACGGATGCCGCGAAAAGATACGCCTTTCTTTCCGACAGAGAGTCAAGTCCTGAAGAAATCCTTAAAAAAATCAATGATTTCAAAATTTTGTGTCCTTCAAAAGAAGGTGCGTGCGGTGTGGCGGAACTGAACGGAAAAATCGAAGCGGCACTTGGAAAAAACTCTGGAAGCCGTTTGTATGACGGAATGCCGGTGATGGTGACGAAAAACGACTATGCCAATAATCTTATGAACGGTGACTGCGGCGTGATCCTGGAGCGGAACGGAAGAATGTCGGCATATTTTATGATCGACAACTCGGTGAAACCTTTCAGTGTTTCATCGCTCGGAACTTTTGAGACAGTTTACGCCATGACTGTACACAAAAGCCAGGGGAGTGAATACAGTTCGGTTCTGATTGTCCTGCCGGAAACCGAAATGACCGTTCTTACAAAAGAAATTCTTTACACGGCTGTGACCCGCGCCAGAAACGAGGTCGTGATCGCTGCAAAGGAAAGCATCCTTGAGTACACTTTGAAGAAAAGTGCGGCAAGGAACAGTGGGTTTGTCGAGGCTTTGGAGAAAATCGGGAAAAATGACAAAAAATAAAACCGGAAACATAAAAAATCTAATTTCTTGCAAAAAGATCCGGCTTATGATACAAAAAAACACTTTTGGTGAGAGGTTCGCTCTATGATTTCTTTGGAAGATTCGGTCAGAAAAAACGCTGCCGCCATGAAAATTCTGGAATCGCTTTCGCACGGAGCCTCTTTCGGAGTCGTGGTCGAAGGCGGCGAAAGCCTGCTTGTTTCGCGTGAAAGGAGCGGGATCGTGTTCGGAGCGCTTCCTGCCGGCTGCAGGCCTGATTTTGTCATAACCATGCAGGAAGAAGTCGCCTCGAAATTGTTTTCGGAAGGGACGGCTTCGCTAAGTGCCGGAGAGTTTTTGACTTTTTCCGCAAAACTTCTTTCCGGCGAATGCAGGGAAAAAGTCGGACTGGCGGTTTATTCCAATTTTCTGAAGCTTACATTTCACGGTTATCTGAAACTTCTTTCTCTGGGCGGAGTCGCTTTCTGGAAAGTGCTGAAAGATAACGGAGTGGGTTCGGTTTTCGCGATAGAAAAGAAACTTGCAACTTTTAGAAACAAATAGCACGGAGATTTATTATGGTTAAAAACCTCCTCGTTTACGAGTCCGATTCGGCGAATGCAGGCAAACTTTCGGCACTTTTCGAACAGTTCGGATTTACTGTCATTGTTGCTGCTTCCGAGCATGAAGTTATGGAGATTCTGGACAAAACGAAAATCAACGCATTCATTGTCCGGGCCGAGAATCCCGATATGCAGGGTTTTATGCTCTGCAAGAAGATCCGGGCTCTGAATCTTTATGCCTCGAGACCGATACTGCTTCTTTCCAGCGATGCTTCCGAAGAAAATTTCGAGGCTCACAGGAAGTTCCCGTACCATGCAGATTATTATCTCAGGATCCCGACGGACGACGAAACGATCCTTGCTTCGATGAACGCGATATATCCTTTCCTTGACGCTCTGGCTGCCGAGGAGAGCGCTGCGGAGCTTGACGCTTTGAAGGGCAAGCTTGCGGAAGAAGACGAAAAAATAGGTTCGATGAACAAAGAGATCTCCGAAAAAGAGGAAATCATTCTCAAACAAACTGCAAAGATCGACGAGCTGGAAAAGAAGGCTGCCGACACAGCAAAGATCGAGGACGAGATCGGCGAGCTTAAAGATGCGATCGTGCAGAAAGGGCTGAGGATCAAAAATCTCGAGGAGAAAAACGCCGAACTTGAGGAACAGGTTAAAATTCTCGGAAATGCAGCCAAAGAAAGGGACGAGCTGAAAAAACAGCTTGACGGCGTAGTCGCGGAAAAAGAAAAGGCTGCTGCCGAAGCTGCCGAGAAGATTGAAAAATCAGCGAAAAAGGCGGAAGAATTCGAAAAATCGCTTAAGGAAAAGGAAGAGGCTCTCAAAAAAGCTTTTACCCAGAAGGATATTGACGAACTGAAAAAGAAAATCAACGAACTCAGGGACCAGAACGATGTTCTTTCTGTTTACAATAAAGAGATGAAGGAACGGGTCAAAAAAGCTGAAAACGACACAAAAAACGCTGTCGCAGAGCATGAAAAAACGGCAAAATCGTTCGAGGAGCTGAAAAAATCGTCAGCTGCCGAAAAAGAACGGCTTGCAGAATCTCACAAAAAAGAAACAGATGAGCTGAAGACAAAGCTGGAGACGGAAACCGCTGAGCTTAAAAAATGCAGAACGGAACTTTCTGATCTCAGAAAAAATCTTGAAGGCGAAAATGAAAACCTTAAAAAATCGCTGAAGAAAGCAGAAGACGACCTTGCTGAAAAGCTGCATTCTCTTGAAGAAAAGGAAACTCTTTTGCAGAAATCGGAAACTGAGGCGGCGGAGCTTAAGGATACCATCTCAAATCTTACGATAATCGCAGACGAATTTGAGAAAGTCCGCAATGAAAAGGCCGAACTTGAAAAGGTCTGCGTTATTCAGAAAGGTGAGATCGAGGAGCTCGGCGAGGCTTTGAGCAAGGCGGCTGAAATCACCGACCAGAACGACGAGCTTGCTAAGGAAGTCGCTTCTTTGAAAGACAAAAACAACGAAAAAATCGAGAGAATAAAAGAGCTCAACACGCAGATCGACCAGCTGATGGAGACAAAAGAGGCTTTCGATGCCGCTACCGGCGAAATAGAAACCCTGAAGAACAATGTCGAATCGGCTAACGCAAAACTCAAGGAGTCGCAGGATAAGATCGCTGAATCGGTTTCAAAGGTCGCCGAACTTACGGCTGAGATCGACAGAATGAAAAAAGAAGCCGAGAAATTTGACGCTTTGAAAGAGCAGCTGAAACACCTTGCCGGCGATTTTGAGGCAAAATAACCGGAAAATTCTTGACCCGTATTTCATTTTGAGTATAATTGCCGCGCTCTTTTCGTGCCGGGATGGTGGAATTGGCAGACACGCTAGATTCAGGTTCTAGTGGGGGCAACTCCGTGCAGGTTCAAGTCCTGTTCTCGGCACCAGTCTTTGATGTTTAATGCAAATTTACAACGATGAATCAAATAAAGGTCACGGTTTATTGTGGCTGTTGTTTGTTTTGAAAATAAAGAAGAAAGCAGATCCAACGGCTGTTTGACGCTGTTTATCTGATTTTATTTTGGCATTGCTCTTTTGATCGTGTCGAGAAGTGTTCCGTCACGCCATTCGATAACGTGAACGACCTCGTCGGTAGTGGGTTTCGGCTTCGGAATGACACCGAAACTTTCCGCTTTTTCTTTCGATTTCGCGAGAAGTTCGTCCATTGAAATGATATTGAGGCCGTATTTCTTGCCGTTTTCAAGGACTGCTTCCTTGTATGAAGACTTGCTCTTCGGGTTTACGCAGACATAATCTTCGGTGACGACGACGTCAATGACCTCTCCCGGGGTCGTGCGGGTATAAACTTTCTCGACGATCTTCGGGAAGCCTTTTCCGTCTTTTCCCGTAGCAAGCGGAACAAACATGATCGTGAGGTCTGCTCCAGCAGCTACATCCTGTCCGCCGCCGATCCCGCCGATGATCCTGCCGGAAGCGCAGACGGTGTTGACGTTGAAATCTCTGTCGACTTCGAGAGCCGAAAGAACAGCGACGTCAAGCATATTTACTGCACATTCCTTGTTTGCGATAGATGCATAGAAACCAGTGGATATCGGAATATGGAAGGGGTTCATAAGAAGTGATTTGATAACTTTTTCGCTCGGTTCGAAGAGCTGTCCGTGGAAAATGTGGCGGAGAGTTCCCTCTTCAAGCATTTCGACATGCATCGAAGTTATGCCGCCGATCGCGAAGTTCGCCGTGATGTTGTTTTCCTTGAGATACTGCCTGATGTTGTCGAGAACGATAAGTCCTGCGCCGCTTCCAACCTGGAAAGCGAAACCGTCTTTCATAACGCCGGCAGCTTTCATGATGTTGGTTACGTTTTCAGCGATCTGAGCGTTGAACTTGTTGGAGCGGATCTTCTCAAAATCGAGCGTTCCGGAACCGATCCCTTCCGAAAGTCCCGGTTTTTCCATCGGAACTACGAAATCAGTGAGTTCCATCGTGATCTCAGCCGGAATGAGCGTCTCTTCCGAAACTGTTCCCGCGATAAGGCAGGTGTAGTCGGCATATTCCGCATCGGCAGTAGCAAGTCCGAGCGGACCGCAGTATTCGTCGGGATTTCCCATGACGCCGTTCGCGTTTCCGTGAATATCTGCCATCGGAACAGGAAGGAACGCCATCTTTACATGAACTTCGCCCATCTGAAGTTTGCGGACTCTGTTGCCGTGACTAAGTCCTACGCCGACCCACGGAAGAAGGTCACCGGCAACGAGGTGGTTACCCATAGCTCTGTAAATATTTCCGTAAATACCTGTAATTATTCCATCTTTGAATGCTTCATAAAGCCACGGATCGGTGTGGTCAAATATCGCGTTTCCGTAAAGAACGATGTTTCTTTTGCCGTGCTCGCGGAGTTTTTTGACGACCGCCTCAAGGCCTCTGTCGCCTGTTCTGTAGTAGTGCGGATAGCTGATGACATCGCCGTCAGACAGCATGTCGACTACTTCGTCAAGCGTTCTGATCTTGCTTTTTCCGCGCGGAATGAAGGTAGGAGTCTTTCTCGGAGCGAAATGGGTGAAAAGATTCGACTCGTCGAAAGCCGAAACGAAATTTTTGTACTCTTTGCCGTTGAAATTCATGAAAAAACCTCCCGAAAAATTTGTTCAAAAAACTTAAAAACGGGCAATCATAATGTTTTTGAAGGCAATAGCAAACTTATAGTGAAATTCTGCAAATCTGCGCAGTTAAAAGCGACTGCTGACGACGCTGACTTCTTAAAATTTTGACAAAAATCCTTTGCAAAAGTATTTCTGCACTGTTTTTTTGCAAGGTCGGGAGCGGTTATGGGCGGATTCAAGGAAGTTTTCAGGCAGGATTCGAAATATATGGCGTTTTTCGTTTCGATGGTGACGTTCGCGCTCGCTTTCGGCCTCTACAAAGGGGTGCTTGACAACTATCTGGCGCAGGTCGTCGGAATGAGCGAGTTCGACAAGGGCGTTTCCGAGTTCTTCCGCGAACTTCCGGGATTCCTGCTCATTTTCTTTCTTGCAGTCGTCTACACTTTTTCGGCTGAAAAAATATATAAACTCGGCGCGGTCATAATGGTCTGCGGCATGGTGATGCAGTCGGTCGTTCCGCCGGTGCGCTTTCTCGTAATACTTGCGATGTTCATCTACTCTTTAGGTGAGCACATCCAGCTCGGGATGAGGAACACGCTCACCCTCGAATATGCCAAGGACGGACGCGGCGGGATCGCCCTCGGGATGCAGAATTCGGTGCATCAGATGGGCATGCTCGCCGGGTATGTCGTGATTTTCGCGGTATGCTTTTTTGCAGGAAAAACCACGGCTCTTTTCAAGCCCGTTTTCATCGTGAGCAGCCTGATACTTCTTCTCGGATTCGTATTTTCGATGCGCATGACTGGAAGCAGCGAGACCGACAGGGCGAAACGGCGCTTTTACTTCCGCCGCAAATTCTCGAAATACTACATGATCGAAGTTTTCTACGGCGCGAGAAAGCAGATATTCTTCACTTTCGGTCCTTACGTCCTCGTTCTTTTCTACGGTGCTGACGCGATGATAATCAGCCTTCTTTTCGCGATTTCCGCAGTATGCTGTTTCGCGGCATCTCCGCTCGTCGGCAGGATAATCGACCGCTTCGGCTACAAGATCGTGATGATAACGGACACCCTGATCCTCGTTGTAGTCTGCTTTTTCTACGGATTCGCGCACCACATCTTCCCGAAGGATGTCGCCTTCGTCGTCTGCTGCGTCAACTATCTTCTCGATTCGGTGATCTCGCTTGCCGCGATGGCTTCGAACATCTACGTCAAAGACCTCTCCGATTCGCCTGAAGAGACCCGCGCAACGATTTCGACCGGCGTTTCGGTAAATCACCTGATAAGCATACTCATCGCCCTTTTCGGCGGCTGGATATGGCACACGCTCGGGATCGAGACCCTTTTCATCCTTTCGGCGGTACTCGGACTTATAAACAGCGCGTATGCGGCGACGATAAAGACCTCAAAATCGCTTCAACAAAATTAAGGAGATACAGATGACCAACTATGACATTCTTCTGAAACAGGCGGCTGAACTGCTTGAGAGCGAGCCTTGGGCTGTATCGGCAATGAGCAACATTTCTTCACTCATCATGCAGTCGCTTGCCGATCTGAACTGGGCGGGATTCTACCTCGTGAGAAACGGGATACTTACGGTGGGACCTTTTCAGGGAAAACCTGCCTGCATCCACATTCAGTCGGGCAAAGGTGTGTGCGGCACGGCACTTTTGAAAGACGAAACGATCCTCGTTCCCGATGTTCACGAATTTCCGGGACATATCGCATGCGACAGCGCCTCGAATTCCGAAATAGTCATCCCCATTCATTCAAACGGCAGAGTCGCAGCCGTTCTCGATATCGACAGCCCGCTTAAAAACCGCTTCTCCGATGACGACAAAACTGGACTTGAAAAATTAGTGCGGCTTCTGGAAGAAAAACTGGTGTGGTAGAGTAATGATAGAATTTTAATGAAAAAAATAATTGAGGTCGTTTATGTCTGATGGAATTATATCTCAATATGGTTTTTTATTTCAAAGGTATATTTTTATAGATACCGTTATTGCTCATGCTTCTATGGATTTATATTTTACTTATGAAGGGGTAGACGATATAGATGTCAATACCCCAGAAGAATTGGTCTCGGTCAATTTTAACAAAAGTTATATACAAGTGAAAAGCGGTGTGGTTAGTAAGGAATGTTGGGCTAAAGTGTTGGGAAATTGGATTTTGGCAGGAGAGGCTCAAAATACTTCGTTTGTCTTAATCTGCGAAAATAATTTGGAATTTAATGTCCATGAAGATACTACCATAGATGCTGTTTACAAGTATTTTGAAGATGGCGTGTCGAAAAACAGAAAATCTATAGCAAGAAAAGTGCATGATGCTTTGTTTGAAAATAATAATGAAGAAACTGTTAAAAGCTTAATATTAAAATTTACAAAAAAATGTGTGATCGATGTATATTCAGAGGATCAGATTCTATCGGGATTAAAACAAAAAATTATAGATACATATTGCACAGATATAAAGGTCTATGAAAAAGCAAAACAAATTCGATGCGATCGCATTGTCGAGTATTTTATGTCAGAAATAGATGAGTCAATCAAGAATAAGAAGAAATGTGTTATAACATTCCAAAAAATTATGGATATTGTTGGTAGGGTGAGATCGGAAATAAGTGATAACAAGTTTACTGTTAATACGGCCGATGTTAAGAAGAAAAAGCAAAAAGAAGCTAATGATTTGATTGAGAATGGTGATATTAGGGAAATTAGGCAGCTTAAACTTGTAAAAAATGATGTTGGGTTTATTGCACAAGAACTTGTAAAAGAATTGCTCTATAAAGATTTTAGAGAGGTGTATGTGGAAGGCGGTTTAGTGATTTCTAATATAGAAGATGCGGCATATACAAATTACCAGGATGCTTTGCTAGAGCTGGACGGTAGCAATCCTTCTCCGAAGCAAGTTTTTATGCAAACCACAAGAAAGGTTATTGATTCAAGCATTATGGATAACAGTTCTATATATAGAAACGGGTGTTATGTTTATCTGACAGGAGAAAACATAGACGAAGATAAGCAAATATCTTGGGGGAAGGAAGATGAATAGATATATTCTAGAGAGTGAATATTTGGAAATAATTATGGAATTGCTTGGAGAAAAATACAAAATAAATTCGCTAATAAAACTTGTATTTATGGCTTTCTGCATAAGGAACGAAAAGAAGTGCTCATACGGTTCGAGGAAAAATGATGTTATAGACGAATTTTTTGATAATTTAAATATTAAATTGTTGTCTCATCCTAATGATGTTGAGGCTATTTTGGAGGTGATCCATAAAATGAAAACTTCCGGCTGGATTAGGATTGAGGATGATGATGTAGCTGTTTTGAAAGAACTTAAGGATTTTAAGTGTGAAAATAACTTCATTTGCGGGTGTAGGAATAAAAATGTAAATCCAATTTGTGAAGTAAACAAGCTTGACAGTAAAGCTTTTACCGAGGAGGTGCTTAGACATGTTTAGAATAAGGGAAATTACATTGTATAGAGGAGCAATTTCAAAAAAATATGATTTTACAGATAATGCCTATATTTATGGAAATAATAATGTGGGAAAGACAGCTTTTACAAAAGTATTGGATTTTATTCTTGGAAGCAGTGAAGAATTATCTCACGATGGTCTTGACAACATTGACGAAGTTGGCGCATATATTACTAATGAAAAAACAGAACTTTGGGTAAAAAGGAACAATACAAGAGGAGAATTTTCATATAAGAGAACAGAGAATAGTGGGTACAGTGTTATCAGTTATGAAAAATATAAAGATATGATATGTGAGGTTATAACTGAAGACATTGATATAAAGGCTATACAAGTTTATAAAAAAGTCTTTGAAGAAAATCCATCGTTCAGATCTTTTACTTTTATGAATTTTGTAGATGAAATTGGGCAAGGAGATTTGGGTTCAATTTTTACAAGAGGCAAAGAGGTAAAACATCTGGTAAGGATAAGAAAAATAATGGACTTTTTCTTTAACTACGAAAATGCTGAAAGAATCTATGACAAAACTCTGGAATTAGATAGTTTGGAAAACGAGTACAAAAAAAGTATTGAACAATTAAGATCTTATGAACGAAGTATGGAAAAAATAAGAGATTTATATGGTGAGCTTGGATTAGATTATTCCGGGGATATGTCGATAGATTTTGAGACTTTTCAAGATTATAGAGATTGTTTTGA
>Ga0310696_10000316_pt1 | contig 80580 bp, 65 predicted proteins | sample AusTroGonzalo_MG_4_FD_203885 | JGI IMG/M metagenome (GOLD analysis project Ga0310696, IMG submission 203885) | Bovine rumen microbial communities from tropical cattle in Woodstock, Queensland, Australia - Gonzalo_02 (v2) (version 2) | ecosystem: Host-associated > Mammals > Digestive system >...
GATAACACACAACGGTCCGTTTTACCGAAGAATCCTTTTTTGCCATATGCCCTTCCTTTCAATGCACACTCTGTGCATATTTTGTAAATTGCATTTTCGGTATTAAAACACGGTTTTTGGAAAATGTCAATATAGTTTACGTTTATTTAACAAATGCCCCATGCCACGCACAAAAAAGCTCCCCCTTCTCAGGGAGAGCCTTTCAATTACGATTTCGGGGGACCCGTCAGCGAGGGCTCCGCTTCCGGTTCTCCCTCCCCGGTGGGTTTTGCTTCGCCGGTGGGTTCTGCCTCGCCGGTCGGCTTTGCCTCGCCGGTAGGTTTCGCTTCCCCGGTAGGCTCCGCCTTGCCGGTGGGTTCCGCCTCGCCGGTCGGTTTCGCTTCCCCGGTAGGTTCCGCCTCGCCGGTCGGTTTCGCCTCGCCGGTCGGTTCGGCTCCGCCGGTAAGCTTCGGATCTTCGGCCGGCGTCGGCGATTTCTCCGAAGCATCTTTCTTCTTCAAACCGAGGTAGGAGGCAATGCCCCTGGCATCCGCCTGCCCGATCCTCTTTAATTTCTCGTCGCTGTTTAAGAACTCCTTGAAATCCTTCTCATGGTCGAGATGGGCGTTTTCGATGATCACCGGCACGATTCCCGCCTCGGCGGCAAGCCGGATGATCAGATAGCCGTCCATGTAATCGCCGTCCGGATAGCTGTACCGCGAGCGCGTGCTCCGGCGTTTCATACATCCGAGACTCTTGATCCCGAGTCCCTCGAGTTCCCGAAGGATCTGGGACCCGAGAGCCATACTCTTATCCGTCAGTTTTCCTTTGGTGATCAGCGCCTCCGCGCCCCTGACTCCGCCGTCAAATGCGTCGAAGTGCAGGCTCACCAGAATATCCGCTTTCTTGCCCATCGCGTACCGGACGCGCAGTTCCAGGTCATCCACGTCGTTTTCGGCGTCCAGCGACTTGTCCCCGGAACGTGTCAGGTAAACCTTCACGTTGTCGTAGGTGCTCTCCAGATAGTCCTTGCAGGCCTTTGCGACCTTTAAGTTGATGCTCTTCTCCGTGACTCCGAAGTGCGAAGCCCCGTAGAATTTGCCGCCGTGTCCGGGATCGAGGACCACAACGTAAACTCCGTCGCCGTCGCGGTCGCTTCCGTGCTTCATGGAGAGATTGCCGGTGCCTACTTTGTTGAGGCTACTGCTCTTCGGCGTCGGCTGGAGCTTCTCAAGATCCACGGCCGCCGCCTGCACGTATCCGTACTGTACCTTGCCGTCAAGGAGCACAGCAACCTTATACCATATTTCGTTAAATTCCGACTTCTTCTGATCGACGATGACCACCTTGGTCTTGAACGGAAGCTGTACCGTACGCTCCTGATTTCGTCCCACAGCCGGCCGGAGGTATTCCTTCTCGTTCAGGATGCCTTTGGTTCCCTCCACATCCGGGTAACCGTCGGATGTCTTCGGCGTCGGTGCGCTCGTGACCTGCGGCGTCGGCGTTCCGACAGGTGTCGGGGAATCCGGCGTCACGGAGGGCGTCACATCTCCGGGAGTCTCTGTCGGCTTCGGCGTTGCAGTCGGTTTCGGAGTGTTGGTGGCCGTCGGCGTCTTCGTCGGCTTCGGCGTATCCGTCGGTTTCGGTGTTTCCGTAGGTTTCGGCGTGTCCGTCGGAACCGGCGTCTCCGTAGGCGAAGGGGTGTTCGTTGGGATCACCTCGGGAGTCTCCGTAGCGGTGGGTTCCGGCGTCGGCTCTTCCGTCGGTGCTGCGGTCGGCGTCGTATCCTCCCCGGGTACTGTCGGAGACACTTCCTCTGTCGTTCCGGCAGTCGGAGTTGCGCTGATTTCCTCCTCCGTCCCCGGAGCCGTCATCATACATGCGCTCATCAAAAGCAGTGAGGCAACGATGACGAGTACGAGCATCATTTTCCTCTTAATTCGGTCCATGTGAATGGTACCTTCCTCTTCTCAATCTCACCTGTTATTCTACCATACAGCCGCCTCTATTGCAAGAAACTTCACGCGGTGCGCAGCCCGCGGAAAATGCAAAAAAACCGGAAGGAAATCATTCCTTCCGGTCACTATGAGCTGGGCTACAAGGATTCGAACCTTGAAAATGACGGAGTCAGAGTCCGTTGCCTTACCGTTTGGCGATAGCCCAAGAATGTTGCCGTTTTCGTCAACAGTCGCTATTATATACTAACGCCCCAAAGTTTGCAAGCATTTTACGGAAAATTTTACATATTTTTTCTGGGGTGAACTTTCTGCGAATTCCGAGGGATTTTGCTTCCCTTTTTTGATATCATCCGTTATAATATAAAGCATAGAAACCGCCGTAAGGTGGGTTGAGCGCGTAACTACGCGCCGGAAAGGAGAAGTACTATGAAGACATTTACAAGATTGGCTCTGCTTACTGCAGCAATCGCCGGCGGGTATTATCTCTACAAGGAGATTGAGAAGCAGAAACAGCTGGCTGAGGGGGAAGACTTTGACGACAGCGATCTCTTCGAAGATGAGATGCCGATTGGGGACGCAGCCGATTCCGATGGGGATATCGATATTGAGGCTGAGGACGGCGAGGAGGCTCCGAGCCGCTACGCTAACATCAAGGCTAAGGCTACCGATGTCGCTCACAAGGTAACGGACAAGACCAAGGATATCGCAGCTGTTGTTTCCGAGAAGGCCGGCACGATCGCACAGGCTACGAAGGAGAAGGCTGCTGAGTTGAAGGAATACATCTCCTCCAAGTTTGAGAACGCTGAGGACGCAGCGGAAGATGCTGCCGAGGACGCTGCTGACGCTGCCGAGGACGCTGCTGACGCTGTCAAGGATGCTGCAGAGGATGCCGGTGAGGATTGGACCGGAAAGCTTGAGGACGCTGAGGAGAAGGTGGACGAGATTGCCGCCGACCTCACGGACGCTGTTGATCCCGACTGATTCCGGTAACGAACGGGTTCGGTAACCGGACAACCCCAGAATAATCGAATGGCCTGCAGGTTTTCCTGCAGGCCGTTTTTTGTTTTCAGGGTCTCTTCCGACAGTATCCCTCCGGTTTACTGACCGGTCCGCAGGTTGTACACACTGTCATAATATGTCTCGTAGACCTTCCCTTCCGCCGTAGTATATTGGACATACAAAAGACATCCGTTCTCGTCGTATTTGTACAGATATTTCTGTCGCCCTGCGATCTCACTGCCCTCCATGGTATATTCCTCGGTCTCAACCGGCAAATGCCACTGGTTGAACTTTGTATCTACCACATGGGAAATTTCCTTGCCGTTGTCCCTCAGGACAAGCTCCTTGGTCGACTCGGAGAAACCGTCTTTCGATCGTATGACAAGCATCGATGAAGTCAGGACTCCCTTCGAATCATAGATGTATTTCGAAACAAGTTTTCCCTCGTCGTTGTTCGTCCGCTCATACCGCACGACCTCGGTGCCATCCGTATGCACATCCACCTTCCTGTAGCTGCCGTGGCTGTCGGTGCTCACGCGCTTCCGTTCAACAATCTGCCGCTCCCAGGTGTATTTTCCGGAAGATTCGGAACCGGAAAGCACTGCCTTAAGCAGATCGCCCTGCTCGTCCGCTCCCGAATAGTACAGATCAAGGGTCGTGCAGCCCCCATAGGGTTCCGCCAACGTGTAGGCTGCCAAACTTCCTGTCTGGTCCCGGTTGTTTTCATCCACCGAAGCCGTAAGCTCCGTCTGGAACGAACCGATCACCAGCAGTTTGCGGACCTTCACATTTGCCGTGTCCGTCGAACCGGCAGTCCCCGTCTTCTCTTCCACAATCGCAAGGAAAGGCAGCGTATCTGTCGCCTCCAGGAAGCGATTTCCCGGGCAGACCCGCTCAACAGGCGTGACTTCCTCACCGTAGATAACCTCCTTAAGAGGTGTTGCGAAGCTGTCCTCCTCCCGGTACCAGACCATCTTGCAATAGAGAACCTTCTGATACTCCCCGTACCGCGTGTAATCGCTGCGGTACAAAACACCGTCGGAATCCGTGTAATCCGTGTACTCTTCCGTCGGGTCCAGCTCGGACTCCGGCGGGTAATACGAGTACCGGGTCGTTTCCGATCCATCCTCGTTCCAGGTGGTATACCGAAGCGATTTCAGGACGCCGTTTTCATAGGAGTACGTGCCTGAGGATTCGCTTTCCGGATGGACGTGGTTGATCGTTTTCTCCGTAATCTCCCAGGCGTCCGCGTTTTTCTCCGATCCAACCGGCACCTGATCCGTCACCGACTCCGTTACTGTTCCGTCCTCGGAAAATTTCTCCGTCACCCGGTAGATCATATCTCCCCTCTGCGTGACCCCGATCCGCATTGCCAGGTACTGGTCTTCAAAGCCGGGCTCCGCAGGACTTACCGTAGGCGTCGCAATCTGTTCCGGGCTGGGTGTCACCGTCTGGTTGCGCCCTTCCCTGCTGTCTCCCCCGCCGTCGCATGCGGCGAGCATCAGGCACAAAACAAGCGTCACAGCGGCCAGCCGGATGTTCTTTTTCTTCCCTGTCATACTCGCTCCCTCCTCAGAACGCGCGAAAGTGCATAAAGGAAACGCTTTTCGGCGTTTCCTTAGATACGCATAAAGAACGGTGCTTTTATGATGCCGTTCAATCCTTCGTAAAATGTTCCATCAACCGGAAGCCTTCCTCAAAGACATAACCGGTCGTAACCGCCGTTTCCTCCGTGTACTCCGCAGGACCGTCGACTGCCTTCGTGCTGTCGTACAGAAGGTACGGGATCGGATCCGCCGTATGGGTACGAAGCGAAACCGGAGTCGGATGATCCGGAAGTATCAGAAGACGGTAATCCTCTCCGGAGGCATCCATCTCACGCCGGATGACGCCGACAATGTTGCGGTCGATCTGCTCGATCGCCTGCACCTTGCGCTCCGCGCTTCCCTGATGCCCCATCTCGTCGGGCGCTTCGACATGAATGTAGGCAAAGTCCGCATTTTCCGAGAGAAGGGCCTGAATTGCCGCACGCGCCTTGCCCTCGTAGTTCGTGTGAAGGCTTCCGTCCGCCCCCGGAACCGAGATGTTGCGCATTCCTGCGCCTACCGCAATACCCTTGAGAAGGTCAACCGCGGAGATCATCACGCCGCGAAGGCCGGATTTTTCGTAAAATGACGACAGCGCCGGCCGGGTCCCGGCACCCCAGAACCACACGGAGTTGGCCTTGTTAAGGCCCTTCTTCGCGCGCTCGACGTTGATCGGATGGTTGTTGAGGATCTCATAGCTGCGCTTCTGCATTTCCCGAAGGACCGGATCCTCCGGAAGATACCCGCCGACAACCTTCGTGAGAATGTCGTGAGGAGGCGTGAGCGGAACCACGCGGCCGCGGTTCCAGATGAGGAGGTGACGGTAGCTGGTACCGACGTAGAAATGATACCCCTCCCACTCCAGCTGCTTGCGCACGGCCTCGAGAAGCACCGCGGCATCCGCCGTGGAAATCTCCGAGGAGCTGTGATCGATGATCGTCTTCTCCTCATAGGGAAGATCGTCATCGGAGAGCGTCACGATATTGCAACGGATCGCCACATCCGCAGACGCCATGTTGACGCCGATGGAGAGCGCCTCCAGCGGGGATCTGCCGGTATAGTACTGCTTCGGGTCATACCCCATGACCGCCAGGTTGGCGGTGTCGCTTCCGGGCTTCATTCCGGCCGGAATGGTGTGCGCCATACCGACCTCGGAGCGCGGTGCAAGCGCATCCCACTCCGGTGTTTTCGCATAGGCGAGCGGCGTTTTGCCGCCCAATTCCTCCAGCGGCCGGTCAGCCATTCCGTCTGCAAGCACAACAATATATTTCATGTAATCCTTCCTCCTTTGTCTCTGTCCTCAGAAACAGTTTCTCCCTCGTAAAATGATAACACGCAGCAAGTTTTCCTTCCTGCGTGCCTCATCCGTATTATTCGTACCGAATCGAAGCGATGACCGAAAGCTTCGCGCACGCATCCGCGAACGCCTTCTCGCTCATCTCTTTCGTGACAAAGGCGAACTCCTCTGTCTTCTCCGCAAGCTCCACGGTCTTGTGGATATCAAAGATGCTGCGCGCCTTCTCCGCTTCCGCCGCCGGAACGCGGACAAAGAAGCGCACCTGCATATCGTCCTTCTCGCCGAGCGTCATCTTCTCCTGGCTCCAGAGGATCGGAATGTTGACGAAGCGATGCTTCGCAGCGTCGATCACGTCGGAGACAACCGCGCTGGCGGTGGGCAGCTTGCCGGCGCCCATGCCGTAGAACATGATCTCACCGAGCATGTTTCCGCGCACCATGATCGCGTTGAAAACACCGTTGACCGGATAGAGCGGATTCTTCTTCCGGATCATCATCGGCGAAACCATCGCGTAAATCTTTCCGTCTTTCTGGTAGCTGCGGGCAATCAGCTTGATCCCGCGCTTCATCTGCTTGGCGTAAGCAACATCCGTCCCGCTGATCTTCGTGATGCCCTCGGTGTAAATATCCTGATAATCCACCTGCTGACCGTAAGCGAGCGATGTGAGGATCGCAATCTTGCGGCATGCGTCAAACCCTTCGATGTCCGCCGAGGGATCTCTCTCGGCAAATCCGTTTGCCTGCGCATCGGCAAGAGCCTCGTCGAAGGAGATGCCGTCTTCGCGCATTCTCGTCATCATATAGTTGGTCGTACCGTTAAGGATACCGCTGACCTCCTCCACCTCATCCGCCGTGACGGAGCGCATCAGCTGCCGGATCACCGGGATGCCGCCGCCGACGCTGGCCTCAAAGAGGAAGTTGATGCTTCGCTCCCTGGCGATGGCGATCAGCTCCGCGCCGTGAGCCGCCACCAGCTCCTTGTTGGAGGTGCAGACACTGCGTCCGGAAAGAAGCGCTTCCTTCACATAGGGATACGCAAATTTGACGCCGCCCATCACCTCGACGATGATGTCGATCTCCGGGTCCTCAATGACCGTCTTGAAATCGTGCACAAGGTACGGTTCCACCGGATCCCCGGGAAACTCCCGAAGGTCGAGAACGTACTTGATCTCCACCGGCGCGCCGACCCGTTTCTCAATGATGGCGTTGTTCTCCCGAATGATCTGGAACACGCCCGAGCCAACCGTGCCGTATCCTAAAATAGCTATTTTCATGGTCGTAAATCCTCCCTTGGTTTCATTCCATACCGAGAACCTGAAGACGCTGTACGCCCGCAAGCCCCGTGATGCGGCTCTCCAACTCCGGCAGATCCGCCGACTCCGGCAGCAGCTCGAATCCCAGCGCCACCGACGCAACGCCGCCGATGGGGATGCTCTGCTGGATCGTCAGCACATTTGCACGGCAATTCGCCACCTCGGTGAGTATCGCGGAGAGAATGCCCGGTTCGTCGCTCACCTGTAAGAGCACGTTCACGGTCTTTCCTCTGGATGTCTCGTAAAATGGCTGCACATCATCCTTATACTTGTAGAAGGAACTCCTGCTGAGTTCCACCTTGTCCGTCGCTTCCTGCACGGTAAGGTTTTTGTCCTTCGCAAGCATCCGCTTGACCTCGGCAACTTTAAGGATCACCTTGGGAAGCGCCCTGCGGCTCACAATGTAAACCTCGTCCTTCGGCATCTGCTGCTCCTTCCCCAATCGCGGCACCGCAACCCGAAGTGTTTTCTTCGGTTTGTGTGCCCACCGCAAACATTTGTCCGCATACAAAAGCAATTCTACCATACACACACGAAAAATGCAATCATCAAAAATGACGATTCAGTGGTATCACCGAACCGTCATTTTCTGCATTTTCCACGAAGTTTTTCTTCTTTGGACGCTATCCTCAGATCTTCTTTTTCAGCTCCTCGATCGCCTTCTGGATCTGGTTGTCATCCTCGATGGGGATCGTGGTGAGTTTCTTCAGCTCATCCTTCAGCTCAACCTCAACATCCGGGGTCAGACCCTTCTTATGGATGTTGCGTCCGTTCGGCGTAAAATACGACGAGATTGTAACCTTGATGCCCGAGCCGTCGCCCAACGGAAGGATGGTCTGCACGATACCCTTGCCGAAACTCTGGGTTCCCACAAGGATGGCCTTGCCGTAATCCTGCAGGCAGCCGCCGAACACCTCCGACGCGCTCGCGCTGTTGCCGTTCATCAGAACGGCGATCGGAACGTCAACCGTCTCGTCGGTGTTGGAGAAATGCTCTTCCTTCTGGCCGTACTTATCCTCCATGTAGACAAGGAGTTTACCCTTCGGAAGGATCCTGCTGAGCATGGATTTGACAGTGGAGAGCGAACCGCCGGGGTTGCTTCGAAGGTCCACGATCAGGGCTCTCATGTTCTGTCTTGTGAGATCGTCCACCGCATCGTTAAACTGCTGTGCCGTCACTTCGTCGAACTCCAGGACCGAAATGTATCCGATCTGATTAGCAAGCATCTGATGCTCCACCGTCGGAAGCTCGACCGTATCACGGATGACGTCGAAATGAAGGTACTCCGGCTCTCCCTCGCGGTACACCGTAAGCTCAAGATGCGAGCCGATGGGGCCGCGGACCTTGGTCACGACAATGTCGAGAGGCACGTTGTAAACGTCCTCGCCGTCTACCTCGATCACCGTATCCTCCGCCAGCAGACCTGCTTTCTCCGCAGGACTTCCCGGGAATACGCGGGTAAGCACGGGATACTTGGAATCGCCGATCCGCACGGAAGCGCCGAGACCGGCATAGGACCCTGCGGAGGACTGGAGGAACGTCTCCATCTCCTGCGCATTGTAATACACGGTGTACGGGTCGCCGACGGCGGAAACCATGCCGTGGTAGATACCGTCTACGATATTGTTATAATCGATCGGCTGATAATAATACTTGTCCAAAATCTCGGAGATCTGCTTCAGCTTTCCCGCATACTCCACATCCGACAGCGAGCTGGCCGGCGTGGGCGTGGGCGTAGGCGTGCCCTCCTGCACCGTCACGGGCGTCGGCGTAGTCTGCTTCTTTGTCAGACGGCTCTCATTCTCGTTGCCCTTGCCGCAGGAAACGATCACGAAAAGCATCACACAGCACAGGATGCCTGCCAGAAATCCTTTTCCAAAACCTTTCTTCACAACTTCTTCCTCCCAAAAACCAAGGTTTTTCTCCCCGGAAATCAATAGCGCACATAGAACAGCGGATCCACCGAAACGCCGTCAATAACAACCGAAAAATGAAGGTGCGGAGCCGTCGATACACCGGTGGAGCCCACCAGTGCGATCACCTGACCCTGAAGGACCGTATCGCCCTTGCTCACCAGAAGTTTCGAGCAGTGCAGGTATCTGGTGCGGAACCCGTTTCCGTGGTCAATCTCAATATAGTTGCCGGCGGAACTGTTATATCCCGCAAACCGCACGGTTCCGGCCAGGGAAGCTACAATCTGCGCTCCGAACGCCGCTCCGATATCCACGCCCTGATGGTACGAGCTCGCGCCCTTGACAGGCCGGCGTCTCGGACCGAAGCCGCAGGCGATCCGGTTGTCACCGGGAAGCGGCCAGATCATCTTGTTGGGATCCTTCACATCCTTGAGCGTCAGGTCGCTTGCGCTGGAGACGCCCGTATGAGGCACGTTTGCGTACTTCTTCTCACGGTCCGCCGCCGCCTGCTGCGACTCCTGCTGGGCACGCTTCTTGGCTTCCTCTGCAGCTTTCTTAGCGGCCTCGGCCTTCTTGCGCTCCTGCTCCTTTGCAATCTGCTGCTTCAGGGCGTCAACGTCCGCATTGGCCTTGTTCAACTCGGAGAGGTATTCCTCGAGGTCGTCCTCCGCGACACCGATCAGCTCCTCGTATTCAATCAGCGCCTCTTCCTTCTTGGCCACCAGTTCCTCAACGTACTTGTAGTCCTCATCATACAGTTCCAAGCTGGCTTCCAGCACGGAAATCTGCGTTTCCTGCTTTTCCTTCACCAGCTCCACTTCGTGCTTCGCATCGGAATACTTCTTCGCGAGAAGATAGTCGTAAATGCGGATGCTGGTGGCATATTCGTCATAGTTCAGGATGTCTTCCAGATCGCGGGACCCGAGAAGAACCTCCAGATCAGTCAGGTTTCCATGCTCATAGAGGTACTGGAATCTCCGCTTAAGCGCGGCGTACTGCTCCGCCTCGACCTCCTTGGCAACTGCCAGCTCCTTTTCGGTCACTGCCAGTTCGCTGCGAAGTTCTGCGAGAGCTTCCTCCATCTCGGCCATCTCCGCCTGCATATCGGCCTGCTTCTGGTCCATATCGGCGATAAACTTCTCGATATCGTCATACTCCTTCTTCAGCTCTTTCGTCTTTTGAGCCTGAGCATCCTTTTTCTTCTGAAGCTCCTGTCTCTTTTTCTCGGCCTCTTCCTTCTGCTTCTGCAGCTCCGCCTCCTTGTCCTCCGCGTACAGCACCCCGGGAGGGTTGTACCCGTTCGGAAGGACCGTGGGAGCCGCTTTGGAAACCGGAACCGCAAACATGCCGGCGGCCATCGCAGCCATCAGAAGCCAAGCCAAACCTTTTCTTCTCATATGTTCTCCTTTTCCACTGTGCTTTCCTGCGCACTTCTTCCCCTGCACTGACAACCGCTCTGTTTTCCATTACGGAAAATGTCAAAAGCCGGCGTCTTACATTTTCCGGAACTTACGAAGTTCCTTGTTCAGCGTAATATAACTGCCGAAGAATCCGATGCCGACGCCGATGCATACCGACAGAGGCGCCAACACGGCAAATACCTCGTTTACGTCAACAAAGTTCACGGCACCGAGAATACCCAGCTTCGTGGAAACCAGCTGAACCATCTTGTAGTACAAACCATACAGGATCGAGATCGGGATTGCCGCGCCGAGGAGGCCGATCAAAATACCCTCCACAAGGAACGGTCCGCGGATAAAGAGGTCCGTGGCACCGATCAGGCTCTGGATCTGAATCTCCCTCGCACGGACGGAAACACCGATGGATACCGTGGTGCTGATCAGGAACAGGGCGATTGCCAAAAGCAGCACGATCAGGATAATAGCCGCCGCACTGAATCCCCGGTTGAGGGACGTAAGGGTGCGGACCAAATCCTCCGCATTGTTGACATAGCGCACGCCGTCCGCCTCCATGCCGCGGATGGCCTCGATTGACGTCAGCTGATCCTCCGCGGAGTGGAAATACACCTCGAAGGAAGCACTGTTGGCCAGCGGGTTGTCATCCCCGAAGGACTTCAGCATATCGGAATCGCTGTCGGAAAAATGATCCTCTTTGAACTTGGTCCAGGCCTCGTCCGCAGAGATGTACTCAATGCGGCGCACGCCGTCCAGGGCCACGATCTTATTCTTTAAATCCACAAGCTCCTGCTCGGTAATCCCCTCGCGGAAGAACACCGTCGCACCGACGCCGTTCTCCAGCTCCAGAAGGTTATACCGGACATTCACGAGCATGAAATACATGATACCGAAGAGGAAAATACAAACCGTCATGGTCGCGATGGATGCGATGGAGAAGAGACGGTTTCTGCGGATATTTTTGATACCCTCGCCGAAGCAATAGAAGAAACTATCCACGGTCGTATCCTCCCTTCTTGTCGTCGACGATAACGCCGTCGCGAAGGGCGATCACCCGCTTCTGCATGCTGTCCACGATCTCACGGTTGTGGGTAACCACCACGACGGTAGTTCCACGGAGGTTGATGTCCTCCAAAAGCTCCATGATATCTACCGTGTTCGCCGGGTCAAGGTTACCGGTGGGCTCGTCGGCCAGAAGGATCAACGGATTGTTGACCAGAGCGCGGGCAAGCGCGACGCGCTGCTGCTCGCCGCCGGAAAGCTTGTTGGGATAGCTGCGGTATTTGTTGCGAAGCCGCACCATGCTGAGCATCTTGGAAACATTTTTCGTGATCTTGCGCGAAGGAACGCCGATGACCTTCTGGGCGAAGGCAATGTTTTCAAACACCGTGCGGTCCTCCAGAAGACGGAAGTCCTGGAACACGATGCCGATGGAACGGCGGTATTTGCAAACCTGACGGTTCCGCAGGCCGGAGAGGTTCGAGCCCGCGATAAAGATGTTGCCGGAGGTGGGACTGATCTCGCGCATCAGAAGACGGATCAGCGTGGATTTGCCGGAGCCGCTGGGGCCCACGATGAAGACAAACTCACCCCGGTCGATGGAAAATGAGACATCCCGAAGCGCCGCGTCGGCGTCGTCGGGACCATCATCGTACTCTTTGGTCACATGGTCGAAAACAATTACCGGACCCTCGCCCGACGGCGGAGGAGCCGGAATGTCATCTTCCGACTCATCGTATTCCGGAAGGAAATCGTCTCCTTCCTCTTCCGCTGCTTTCGACGCGGACTCCGCTTCGAGAGCAGCCTGCTCGGCTTTCGCCTTCTTTGCAACCTTCAGAAAATGAGGCACTTCAGCTTCCGCAGTCTCCTGCACAGAATCCTCGGTTTTCTTCTCAATCGAAGGCTCTTCTGCAGCTGTGTCGTCAAGCGCGGGGATCACCGTCTGGGTTACCCCTGCGATGTCGGCAATGGGTTCCGCTTCCGCGTACACCTCTTCCGCCGCAGCTGTTTCCACGGATTTCGCTGCCGCAGCAATATAGTCTTCCGCTTCGGTCAGCTCCTCCGGGAGCTTGTACTCATCACTCATAATTTCTCCCTTAGTACTCGGAATTCTCCATGTACTTCATATATTTCACAACCATCAATGCGATCTTGAAGGTGATGGCGTCATCGAACACGCGAAGGTCGAGGTTCGTGCTCTTCTCAAGCTTGTCCAAACGGTACACAAGCGTGTTGCGGTGAATGTAGAGATCCTTCGAAGTCGCAGAGACATTAAGGCTCTTCTCAAAGAACTTGTTGATCGTCGTCAGAGTCTCCTCGCCGAAGTCCTCCGGCGACTGACCGTCGAAGATCTCCCGGATGAACATCTTGCAAAGAGGCATCGGAAGCTGGTAGATCAACCGGCCGATCCCGAGGTTGTTGTATGCGACCACTTTGCGCTCGCTGTAGAAGATCTTTCCGACGTCCAGAGCCATCTTCGCTTCCTTGTAGGAGCGGGAAATGTCCTTGATCTCATTGACAATGGTGCCGTAGGAGACATGAACCTTGCTCATGGCCTCCGTGTTCAGCATGTCGACGATGATCTTCGCCGTGTTCATCAGCGTCTCGTAATTCTCGTTGGCCTTGAGCTCCTTTACGATGATGATGTTCTTCTCATCAACCGCGGTGATGAAATCCTTCGGCTTGCCGGCGAACAGAGTACGGACCGTCTCCAGCGCATTCGTATCCTTCTCGGTCTTGGTCTCGATAATATAGACAACGCGGCGCGCCTCCACATCGATGTGAAGCTTCTTTGCACGGTTGTAGATGTCCACAAGCAGCAGGTTGTCCAAAAGAAGGTTCTTGATAAAGTTATCCTTGTCGAACCGCTCCTTGTAGGCAACCAAAAGCCCCTGGATCTGGAATGCCGCCATCTTGCCGACCATGTACACATCGTCGGTGTCGCCCTTTGCCAGCAGGATATACTCCAGCTGATGATCGTCATACACCTTGAAGAACTGGTATCCCTGCATCACCTGGCTGTCCGCAGGTGACTCGGCGAACGCCGTCACCATCGCAGTGTTATCCTCTGCATTGTTGATTGTCGATGCCAGCGTCTTCCCTTCCGTGTCCATAATGCACAGGTCAACGCGCGTAATCCCCTTCATTCCGTCAATCGTGTTTTGAAGAATTTGATTCGAAATCATCCGACTGCCATTCCTTTCCGCGTGGTTTATTGCCGAAATCGTATCGGTATTTGTCCGCAACACGGGTCTTTTCGACCCTCTTTCATCTGCGGAAATTGCCCGACGATATTCCACCCCATAATCAGATAAATACTATCATAAACTTGTCGATTTTTCAAGTGAAAAAGCCGTGAACGAACCTCCCAAAACAGCCACAGCGGGTGACGGACCCGAGGCGCCCTGTGTTCCGTCACTGCCACGCGCATACGCTGTCCGTCACCCGCTGTAGCATTAGAAAAGCCCCCGCTCGAAGCGGGGGCTTTGAAGTTCGAAGCAAATCGATCAGTGGGTGATAATCTGCTCGGTCTCCTTGTCGAAGATGTGCATCTTCGCAAGATCCATAGCAATCGTAATGGTATCGCCCGGTCTTGCCGTCGTGCGAGGATCCACACGAGCGGTGATATCGTAATCATCAACTGCGAAGTACAGGAATACTTCGGCACCGAGAAGCTCGTATACACGAACGGTAGCTGCGAAGGAAGCTTCCGGATGAGAGGATACGAACGTTGCGTCATCCTTGATATCCTCAGGACGGATACCGAGAACAACTTCCTTATCAACGTAGCCGCCCTCAACAAGCTTCTTTGCTCTTGCCTCGGGAACAAGGATCTTGTTGTTGCCGAATACAAGGTAAACGCTTGCGCCGCTTACGGTTACAACAGAATCGATGAAGTTCATCTGAGGCGATCCCATGAAACCTGCAACGAACAGGTTGTTCGGCTTGTCGTAGAGGTTCTGAGGAGTATCAACCTGCTGGATGACACCGTCCTTCATAACGACGATACGGGTACCGAGCGTCATAGCCTCGGTCTGGTCATGGGTAACGTAGATGATGGTAGCTTCCAGTCTCTGGTGGATCTTGGAAATCTCGATACGCATCTGTACACGGAGTTTAGCATCCAAGTTGGAAAGAGGCTCGTCCATAAGGAATACCTTAGGGTTACGAACGATAGCACGGCCCATGGCCACACGCTGTCTCTGACCACCGGACAGAGCCTTCGGCTTACGGTCGAGGAGCTGCTCGATACCGAGAATCTTAGCTGCCTCATTAACGAGTTTCTCAATCTGATCCTTCGGAACCTTACGAAGCTTAAGACCGAATGCCATGTTATCATAAACAGACATATGCGGATACAGAGCGTAGTTCTGGAATACCATTGCGATATCTCTGTCCTTAGGCTCGACGTCGTTCATCAACTTGTCGCCGATGTAAAGCTCACCGCCGGTGATCTCCTCAAGACCGGCAATCATACGAAGAGTCGTAGACTTACCGCATCCGGAAGGTCCTACGAAGATGATGAACTCCTTATCCTTGATATCAAGGTTGAAGTCCTTAACTGCGACGAATCCGTTCGGATATGTCTTACTGATGTTGATAAGTTTCAAACCTGCCATTACGAAATGCCTCCTATTATTTGTTAGCAGACGCACTACGCCCGCCGGCGCAGCACCTACACGGTATCATACACTATGCCCTCAAAAAAAACTATGTCGCAAATGTACAAATTCAGTTTTCTACTTTTGTCTAATTTGCATAACAACAGATTTTGCCCTGCCGCGTGTTGTCTTTTTTGCCGAAAATTACTTCGGAACGCCCCCAAATCCTGCGCAATACGCGCATTTCTTTGTACATTATGCCGTTTTTTTATTCGGCTATGTTTTTTCTGTGTCCATATTTTCGGCGGTTTTCAGTAAGACTGCGGCCTATTTTCGGAAAATGTACACATCCCCCCGCAGCATTTTCCGAATAATTATTCAGAACCACCCGCCGTTGAAGCCGATGATCTCTCCCGTGAGGTAGCTTGGGGCTTGAAGAAGCAGGTCTACCATCTCCGCCACTTCGCCCGGCGAGGCGATCCTTCCGGCCGGGATTTCATCGCACAGCGCCTGCAGCTCCGCCGCGGAAAGATGGGCGTTCATCTTCGTGTCCACCATGCCCGGCGCCAATGCGTTGACGGCAATCCCGCTGGGAGCAAGCTCCTTTGCCATCGCCTTGGTGAGCGAATCCAGACCGCCCTTGGTGGCGGAATACGCCGCCTCAAAAGACGCGCCGCGGGTTCCCCAGATGGACGAGATCAGCAGGATACGGCCGCTGTGGGTCGTGAGCATCGCCGGCACCACATGCTTGATGCAGAGGATGGCGGACGTGAGGTTGGCCGAGACGAGGTTGTTCCACTCCTCGATGGTGAGATCGCTCAGAAGTCCCGTCACGGAGTGTCCCGCCACGTGGACCAGCCCGTCGATGCGGTGAAAGTCATCCACGATCCGCTCGAACACTTCCTTGACGAAAGCCTCCTTTCCGAGATCTCCCGCGTAGGTCCTGCAATAGACGCCGAAGGCCGCGGCCTCCTCCGCTGTCTTCTCCAGCGCTTCGGTGTTTTTGTGCCCGATGAGGGCAAGATTAAATCCTTTTCCGGCCAGGCGCAGGGCCGTCGCAGAACCGATGTCGCCGCTTGCGCCGGTGATGATGATCGTTTTCATACTGCTGTCCTCCCGCAATACTTTCTGTCAGTGTAACAAACTCCGGCGGAAAATGCAATCCGCCGAAAGCCCAACGGGAGCCCGGATTTCTCCGCGCTCCCGCTGTGTATCAACCTTCTCCGTTGCCCTTATAATACTGGTTCAGAAACTCCATGATACCTTTGGACTCAGCCTCCGCCAGCTTCATCAGATCCTCCTCGGTCTTCAGGAACTTGGCGTCGCTGTCATTGTCGATGAAGCAGGACTCCACAATGATGGAGATCAGATTGTTGCTCGCACCGTGACGGCAGATTGCATAGTAGTCCACCGGAACTCCGTTATCGTCGAAAGTGTCCAGGCTGTCCCTCTTCAGCGTACCGTTGTTTTTCAACCCAAGGTTCTCAAGCCGGGCCAGAATGCAGTCCGCCAACTTCTTCGACTGTTCCGTGATATTCGGCTGTTTTGAGATGCAGACCATCGAGCCGTGCTGTTTGTGATTTTCCGAAGCATTCAGGTGCAGACTCACCACGATATCCGCCTGGAGGTCGACGCCCACCTGAACGCGGGCGCGAAGGTCGGGTCCCTTCTCCGGATCCAGCTCGACATCGTCTTCGCGGGTGAGGTAGACCGTCACATTATTGTAATTCTCCATCAGATAATCGCGGATCATGTTGGCAAGTTTCAGGTTCAGGGTCGATTCCCTGCGTCCGTCGTATCCGGCACCGGGATCCTTTCCGCCGTGACCCGGGTCAAGCACAACCACAAACTTGTGCGGCTTCGGGGTCGGCGTCGGCGTGCCCGTAGGGGCGTCCGGCGTTTTCGTTAGGTCGTCCGCCGATGCCGTCGGCGGATTCTTATCGTCGTTGTCGTATTTGCCGACCTTGTCATACTTCTTGATGTCCTCATCCTCCTGCTTATCGCCGCAGGCGGCGAGGCACAGCACAAGCAGTACCGTGAGTACCGCCGCTGTCAGTTTCTTTCTCATTCTGTTCGTTCCTCCATTCCCACTGTTTTACATTTTAGGAAATTCATGGCTTCCTCCTCGTAGCCGAAAGCGATTCCGGAAGCCGATGCGAGGCGGAAATTCAGGTTGGACATCTCAAACTGTCCGCGACCCTTGCGCTCTCCGGAACCGATACCGATTGCCAGAGATCCCTCGCAGCGCATATTGACGGTTGAGTTGATCACGCGCACCGAAGCGGAACCGGTTCGGCATCCGATTCCCACACACCGTTTCGCACGCATTTCGGTCTGTATTTCGCAGTCCGTGATACGGGCTGTCACCTGCTCGTTCACAAGGCTTCCGACACCGATCTGGGTGTCGCCGGAAGCGATACATGCAAGATGCGCCTTCGTTAATTCCACCCTCGGTTCTCCTGCAATGGAGCCTACGGCAACGCCGCGGTCCGAGTTGATGGTTGCGATGACGCGGGCGTTTTGTATAAAGACCGGCGCCACACTGTTGCCGGAGCCGATTCCCACAACCTGCTCTCCCGTCATCGTGAGATAAAGATTTTTGCAATGCTCGATCCGGACGCCGGAATCGCGGAGATATCCTCCGCCGATACCGATGCATTCACGACCGTCTCCGTGAATGGTCATCTCGCCGTCCATATTGACCGTGATGCGGCCTACCGACTGGTTGCAGTCGCCGCCGATGGCAAAGCTTCGGTCCGCACTGACGTTGACGTACAGCTTGCCGTTGCCCTCGATGGTCAGCGACGAACTTTCCGGGACACGGATGCCCGCATCCTGCATCGTCACATTCCCCTCGACGATCAGCGTCACGTCACTTCGGTTGCCGATCTCAAGGCAGGGCCGTCTTTGGAAGGATTCCAGCTGTGCACTGCGCAGATGGATCCTGCTTATGGTATTATCCGGAACATGGATCACGATATCCGTCTGATATTTCGGGTTACCGACCAGGATGCACTCGGGCTTCGGGACCACGATCTCGGTGTAACCGTCCATCACAAGCGGAACCAGCAGCACTTCGTTCTCATTGCCGACGATGTACGTCTTCTTCTGTCTGGTGTCGATGTTGCGGATGTTCATCCGCACGATATCCTCCGCCAACTCCTTCGGGATCTCCTGAGCGAAATCCTCCGACGGGCGGGACGTAAAATACCCCTGGACCAGATCGATCCCGAGACGGATCACCGTGTTGAGCTCCTCCTTCGTCTCCACGCCCTCCGCAAGGGCAAGGAATCCGTTCTCGTGAGCGAATTCCACGGTGTTGGAGACAAAGTACTGCTTCTTGTTGTCCTCGTCCACGCGGGCGATCAGACTACGGTCGATCTTCACGTAGTCGGGCGCGTAGGTCAGCAGGTTGGAAATGTTGGAATACCCCGCACCGTAATCATCAATGGCAAGCTGCATGCCGTTGGCGGCACAGCGCTGTTTGATCGTCTGCACCTGGTCCCGGCTTGCCTCCGTCTGCTCCGTGAACTCGATGACGACATCCGGAAGGATATCGGCATAGGTCGCAAGCAGTTTGCTGTAGTCTTTCTCGTTGATGATAACCTTCGGAATGCTGTTGATGAACAGTTTCCGGCCGTGGAGTTTCTCGCGGTTTAGGCGGAACAGCTCCATGGTGTTGAAGAAGGTGTGCCGTTCCACGTCGTACAGCCGGTCGAGTGCTTCCGCATGCTTTAAGATGATCTCAGGCGCAAGCGACGGCTCGGTCTTGGAGCGCATCAGCGCCTCGTAGGCGTAGACCTCTCCGGTTTTTGCATTGATGATCGGCTGGAAATGGTAATCCAGCAGGTTGTCGTCGAGGATCCGCACCACTTCCCTGCGCTCCTCCTCGTTGACAACATCGGCCCCGCCGGCAAGCCGGCGTTTGCTCTCCTTGAGCGCCTTCTTATCCGCAATGGCATCGGCCGTGATCGCGGCAAGGCTGTCCTCGTCGACGACGTCCTCGCAAACCTTGGCATAGGTCAGGTTCACGCTGTACGCCTTCTTGTTGAACGTGTTGTAATTCTGGATGCGCGCGTTGAGGTTGTGAAGCAGCCCCGTAGCGTCATTGTTATTGTCATAGAACCCGGCGATGACAAACTCATCGTTGCCGAACCGCGCACAGATGTCGCGGTCGTTCATCGTGTTCTGGATAATCTTGGTAAGTGCGAGAAGGACCTCGTTTCCCTCCTCGCGGCCGTAAGCGTCGTTGATCGTCGAGAACCGCTCGATGTCAATGGCGATCACGCGAAGCTTGGTCGGAACGCCGCCGATATGACGGTACATATCCTGCAGGGTATTGATGTAGCCCTTGTAGTTGAACAGACCGGTCATGGCGTCGCGGACCTGATTCTGCAGCGTCACGTCGTCATACATATAACGGCGTCTCTGCGCCTCGAGACAGAGCGCCAGTTTCCGGAGCCAATCACGGAGACACACCGCGAAGACCCGCGGATTGTTCCCGTAGGAAAGGACCACATACCCAAGCGTCCGCTCGATAAAGTGAAGAGGTGCGACGTAAAATACCCGTGGCTTCTCGCTCTCCCGGTACAGCGCCGGAATCATGTAGTTGCGGTTGAACATGCGGCCGTCCGCCAGCACGCAGGAGTCCGCCTCATGGGCGATCGCCAGCTCCACCTTGTCGGTAATGTGGGGCGACGCCTCCGTCTCGTGCAGCGCCTTCTCATTTAAGCAAAGGTAAAATGCCTCATAGTCCCCGAGGTACTCCGTGAACCGATCCACCGTGCGCAGGCACTCCTCGAAATCGGTCACGTTGGTGATCTCCTCGCTCATGAAGTTATACTCGGACGGGAACCGCTCCGTGGCGTCGCGCAGCTCCTCCAAAACCCGTTCGGAATAAGGCGCGATGGAATTGCGGACACATCCGCAGGAAGCGCCGGGGATCAGCCGGCAGCAGGTATGCTTGTGAGGAAGCAGAAAATGGTTCTTCCCCTCCGTGAGGGCAAGCAGCATTCGAACGGCGTTCGACGCCATCTCGACAGGATCGCGGTAGACGGTCAGAAACGTTCCCGTCTCGCTCTCGTCATCCGACCCGTAGCCGGCAATGATGATATCCTCGGGAATCCGGACCCCGCGTTTCTCAAGGGCCGCGGTCAGAGCCGCAGCGCCCTCGTCGGACACACAGATCACCGCGTCCGGAAGGCCTTCCGGCGCAGACAACAGTTCCTCTGCGATCTCCTCCGCCGTGTGGATCCAGAATCCGCCGTTGAAGAATTCCTCTTCTTTAGCAGCGATCCCGTATTTGCCGCAGGCGTTCAGGAAATCCTCCCGAAGCGCCATGTCAAAGGTCACAACCTCGTCGCTGTGGCCGGCAACCAGGCGGATGCTCTTCACCTGATGCTTGGACGTCAGATGCTCCACCAACAGCTCCATACCGTTCTCGCGTCCGAAGGGAACCGTCGGGAAGCCGTAATCATTTTCACACTCCAGACAGACGACAGGCTTGTCGAACTCCTTGCGGATCCGCTCCAACACCGCCTTCTGCTGTTCCATGTAAAAGGTGATCGGATAGACGATCAATCCGTCCAGCTCCTGCAGCTCCATCACCTCGTAGACAGAGCACTCCGCAGCGGCATAGCCTTCCTGCACACCGTCATGACACAGCGTGGTGAAGGTAATGACATCGATGTCATTCCGCAGCAGTTCCTTCTGCAGGTGATACAGACACTGGCGGAAGAATTTATGGTGTACATCGGAAACCAGCACACCGACGATTTTTCTCCTCTTTGACATACGCGACTCCCTTCCCGTCGGGGACACTGTCGTGGTAACTGTTCGGATGTTACGGCTGCTTGTTGTACTTTACTCCGTGCGGTGCGTTCTCCCCGAGCAGTTCGGAGACGGTCACGAACTCGTAACCCTGCGCCGCGAGCTTGTCGATAATGATACAGAAGGCTTCGTACGAGTTATCGTAAATCTCGTGCATCAGGATGATGCCTCCGCGCTTCGCAGTGGAAACCACGTTGTTTACGATCTTGTCGACATTGGCCTTGCGCTCCTCTTCCGAGGTGCGTGCCTTCAGTCTCCAGTCGGAGGAATCCACCGACCAGTTGACGACATAAAGAGGGCTTTCCTTGATCCGCGTATCATTGATACGGCCTCCCGGCGGACGCATCATGGTCGGTGCTACCCCGGTAACCTCCAGGATCTTATCGTAGGTCTTGTCAATCTCATCGTGATAGATGGCGTCGGAACAGGTGTCGTAGTAGTAATCATGCGTCCACGCATGGATCTGTACTTCCATTCCGGCATCCACCAGATCCTTCAGCTGAGGACCCGTCTTCTCGTTGATCCGGTCTCCGACGACAAACCATGTCGCCTTCGCGTTGTACTCCTGCAGTTTCTCCAGGAACTTCGGCGTCAGCTTGCTGTAAGGACCGTCATCAAAGGTGAATGCGATCAGTTTGCGCCCGTCATCCGGCGTCGGTGTCGGCGTTCCCGTCGGTCCCTCCGGAGTCGGCGTTGCCGTGGGCGTCGGTGTTGCCTCGGGAGTCGGCGTCGCCGTAGGGAACGGCGTGGGCGTAGGCTCCGGGGTAACCGTAGGCTTCGGGGTGAGGGTGGGCGTCGGCGTAGACTTCTTCCCCTTGGTGTCATCCCCTCCGTTGTGAAGCATCGAATATGTGATAATACAGACGATCGCAGCCAAAACGATCGCGACAACCGTGAGGAAAATCCGTTCGTTTCTCCGCACGCGTTTCGCATAGGCGCGCTGCTGTTTCGTCATCTTGTGGGTTCCGGTACCGTTTTTTCGACCGGAAGTTCCGTTAGCCATCTCTCTCTCCTCCGTAGGACACACGCGAAATTTCAGCGGGATCCGTACCGGCCTCTCTCGGAAAATACTTGCATTTTCCGTATCGGTGCGCTATAATAGCCACACAAACGTGCAGATATAGTACATCGGTAGTATATCAGCTTCCCAAGCTGAGGAGGCGGGTTCGATTCCCGTTATCTGCTCTGACGGATGCCTTCCCTTACCGGGAGGGCATTCTTTTTCGAACCTCATTAACTATACCGCAAGTAAGCCCTCTTTTCAATATTTTTTCAAGTTATCATTTACTTTTTTCGCGCTTCTCGGTATAATCAATAAGGTAATCAGATCACAATTTTCGGAGGTCAGCATGGGCGAATATTCCACATCTACCGGGTCGTCTGCGGGGGAAAGCGGGGTTAAGCGAATCCCGATGAATTCCGTATGGACGGCCGTCGAAAACTGTATGGCCAAGAAGGACTACGCCACCGCGAAGGCCGTTCTCGCAGAAGCGGGACGGGAAGCGGCATCCTACGGCGATCTGTCCGGCCAGCTTCAGGTTTTGCATGAGCGCATCGCTCTCACGAGGCGTCTCGGCGAGTTCAAGGAATGCGACCATCTGTGCAACAACGCGCAGGAGGTTCTGACGCAGCTCAATATGCAGTCCACCCCTGCAGCAGCCAAGATCTACATCAACATTGCCGACACCCTCATTCTTGAGGAGCGGTATCGCGACGCCATCCGTTTTCTGGAGCCCGCGTGCGTGATCCTGCGCGCCGGCGAGGACACCGCCAAGTCTCCTGCCCTGGCAGGCGCTTACAACAGCCTCGGCCTTGCCCTCACCGCTGTGGGCGAGTACGAGAAGGCTTCCGGCATGTATGACGAGGCTCTTTCGATCCTTCTTGCCAATCCCGCCAACATCCTGGACACCGCGACGACGCACGTCAACGTTGCGCACCTCACAAGCGTCTGGACCAACGACGAGGAGGAAGTCAACAAGAATCTGATCACGGCGTACAAGCTTCTCGACAGCAAGGACCTCGCACACGACTACCGCTATGCGGACACCTGCTTGAGCTGTGCCGAGAGTTTTGAATATTTCGGTTTCTTCCTTTACAAGAATGAATTGCGTAAGCGTGCTGCCGCCGTTTACGGCGAGGATCAGTAAACCTGTAACACCGGGCAGACCGCGAGATGCGGCCTGCCCTTTTCTTATTCCCACCCCTGCAATGCAGTCCCCGGTATTTTTCGCCGACTATATACAAACACGGAGGCTTTTCCCATGAAAATCAAGTTGGACCACCTCACCAAGCGGTTCCCGAACCGCAACAAGAAAATCCACGAGGATGTCATCGCCGTAAACGATTTCACCTTCGAGATCCCCGACGGCAAGCTGATCGGTCTGTTAGGGCCGTCCGGCTGCGGCAAGAGCACGACCTTAAACCTCATCAGCGGTCTTGAGGTTCCCACGTCCGGCCGCATCTACTTCGGAGACACCGACGTTACCGACCTTCCTGCGGAAAATCGCGGCGTCGGCCTGGTGTTCCAGAACTATGCGCTCTACCCTCACCTTACCGTCATGGACAACATCACGTTCCCTCTCGGAAACCTTCGCGGCGACAAGAAGCTCACGAAGGAGCAGATGCGCGAGAAGGCCATCGCAGCCGCCAAGCTCGTGCAGATTGAGGAGCTCATGGAGCGCCGGCCTTCGGAACTCTCCGGCGGCCAGCAGCAGCGCGTCGCCATCGCCCGGGCTCTGGTAAAGATGCCCTCCGTGCTTCTTCTTGACGAGCCCCTCTCCAACCTTGACGCGAGACTCCGCCTGCAGACCCGCGAGGAGCTCGCCCGCATCCAGCGCGAGACGGGCATCACCACGATCTTTGTCACCCACGACCAGGAGGAGGCGATGAGCATCAGCGATCTCATCGTCGTGATGAAGGACGGCGTTCTTCACCAGATCGGCAAGCCGCAGGAGGTTTACGACAGCCCCTGTAACCTTTTCGTGGCCAAATTCTTGGGAACCCCGCCAATCAATGTATTCGACGGACGGGTGTATGAGGGGCACCTGTATATCGGCGAAGAGGCGATCATGGACGTCGACCTTCCCGACGGTCAGGTCTGGATCGGAATCCGTCCGGAGGGCTTCATCCCCGACCCCGAGGGTCCGCTCACCTTACGGCTTAAGAAGATCGAAGTCATGGGCCGCGACACCAGCGTCGTGACCACCCACCCGTATTTCGAGGGAACCTTCATCCGCTCCATCATTCCTTCGGAGGAGATCCCCACCGTACTCGGCATGACGGAGGGTCACATGGACGACACCCCGCCCGCTGTGGAGGACAACGGCGAAGGCGGATCCGCTCCGGAGCCTCTCTTCCTGCCGGTCCGTTTCCGCATCAAGCCCTCGAAGATTTATGTCTTCGACCGCAAGACCGAGGAGGTTCTTCCCCTCGAATAAGGATTTCCCACGGAGCCGCTTATTTTCCGAATTCGCAAATCTCGTTCTGCCGGCTGCCGTCCGGGCAGCCCGAAAGGATTTCGTATGAAACAAAGCAAACTGAAACCATGGCTGTATCTCCTGCCGGCCATCATTTTCCTCGGCGTGTTCATGGTCTATCCGCTGATCGACGTTATGGTCTACTCCTTTGAGGAGGGGTACAACTTCGTCTCCCAGACGTCGAAGGGAACCGGCCTTTACAACTACCGCTATGTCCTGCGCGATCCGTATTTCGTGCAGGCGCTGAAGAACACGTTTGTCCTCGTCATCATCACGGTGCCGGTCTCCACGGGTCTCGCGCTACTCATAAGCCTCGCCCTCAGTTCGGTGAAGCCGCTGCGGAACCTCTTCCAGACCGTGTATTTCCTGCCGTACGTGACCAACACCCTCGCGGTAGGTCTCGTGTTCATGGTGCTCTTCAAGAAGACCGAGTACTCCGACGGCATGGTCAACCTTCTGATCAAGGCGTTCGGCGGCGAGGCCGTGGACTTCATCGACGGTCCCCACTGGGCCAAGATGCTCGTCATGTGCATCTACACCGTGTGGATCGTGCTTCCGTTCAAGATCCTCATCTTAACAAGCGCCCTGGCTTCCGTTAAGGAGGACTACTACAAGGCCGCCCGTGTGGACGGAACCAGACCGTCCCGCATTTTCTTCCGGATCACGCTCCCGATGATCTCCCCGATGATCTTCTACCTGATCATCACCGGTTTCATCGGTGCGTTCAAAGCCTACAGCGACGAGGTTGCCCTCTTCGGCGTCGACCTCAACTCCGCCGGAATGAACACTATGGTCGGCTACATCTACGATATGCTCTACGGCAACAGCGGCGGCTACCCGTCCTTCGCTTCCGCTGCCGCCCTGATCCTCTTCGCGGTCGTGTTCACCATCACCTGCATCAACCTGATGGTGAGCCGCAGCCGGGTACAATACTAAGGAGGTGCGGATATGGATGAGATCAAAAAACAATCCGAATATGATGCCATAGAACGCACCGCCCGAAGACACCGTATTTTCCGAAACATCGGTCTGTATACGTTTCTGGCCGTCTGCGCGATTGCCGTTTTGTTCCCGTTCTTCTGGATGCTGATTACCTCCCTGAAGACCCAGAGCGCCTACAACGGCGAGGTCGTTCCGAAATTTTACGTGTCCGACCCGACCATGGGCAACTACAAGGAGGCGTTCACCGCCGTTCCTCTGGCAGGGTATTTCCTGAACACGCTGATCTATACCGTGGTCACAACGGCGCTGATGATGATCGTCATCGTGCCTGCGGCCTTTGCCTTTGCGCGCATGCGCTTCCCGGGCCGCAACCTTGTGTTCTCGCTGTTTTTAAGCCTCATGATGATTCCGACGGAGCTTGTGATCATCACCAACTACGTCACCATCACCTCCTGGAACATGCGGAACACCTTCGCCGGCCTGATCCTGCCCTCCATCACCTCGGTGTTTTACATTTATCTACTGAAAGAAAACTTCGAGCAGATCCCGGAGGAGCTCTACAAGGCTGCCAAGGTCGACGGGACCTCGGACTTCAAATACCTGCTGCGGGTGATGGTTCCCGTGGCGAAGCCGACCATCGTGACCATCACGATCCTGAAGGTGATCGAGTGCTGGAACGCCTATGTATGGCCCCGCCTGATCACGGATGACCGCAGCCGCTTCCTCGTCTCCAACGGAATCCAGGAGATCCGTCAGAACGGTTTCGGCCGCGACAACATCCCAGCCATGATGGCCACCGTCGTCGTGGTCTCCGTGCCGCTCATCGTGCTGTTCCTGATCTTCCGCAACAAGATCATGGAAGGCGTTTCGAGAGGAGGTACCAAGGGATGAAACGGATCCGCACTCTCCTGCTCGTTATCGCGGCACTTGCCGTCACGCTCCTCTCCGGATGCCACAAGAGCAGCAAACGCGTGCCCTTCACGGTGCCGAAGGAATTCGATACGACCAAGGAATACACCATCACCTTCTGGGCGAAAAATGATACCAACATCACCCAGGTCAACGTCTACGAGAAGGCAATTTCCGACTTTGAAAAATTGTATCCGAACGTTCACGTTGTCCTCAAAAAGTACACGGACTACGCCGCGATCTATCAGGATGTCATCACAAACATCGCGACAGACACGACGCCCAACGTGTGCATCACCTACCCCGACCACATCGCAACCTACCAGAAAGGCAGCAATGTCGTCGTCAACCTTGACAACCTGATGTACGACGTCAACTACGGCCTCGGGGGCAGCAAGCTTCTCTTCGACGGCCCCACCGCGGAGGAGATCGTTCCGAAATTTCTCGAGGAATGCCGCATCGGCGGCGCGGTGTACGCGCTTCCCTACATGCGTTCCACGGAGGCTTTGTACATCAACAAGGATCTGGTCACGAAGCTGGGCTACGACATTCCCGACGTCCCCACCTGGGACTACATCTGGGAGGTCTCCGAGGCCGCCATGGCGAAAAATGCCGATGGCACCTTCGTGGTGAACGGCCAGACCACGCTGATCCCTTTCATCTACAAGTCCACCGACAACATGATGATCTCGATGCTGTGGCAGAAGCACGCGGCCTACTCCGATGCGGACGGAAATGTCCTTCTCTTCAACGACGATACGAGGGACATCCTCTACTCCATCGTGCCCCACGCCAAATCCCGCTCGTTCTCGACCTTCAAGATTTCGAGTTACCCGGGCAACTACTTAAACGCAGGCCAGTGCATCTTCGCCATCGACTCCACGGCAGGCGCCACCTGGATGGGCACCGATGCACCGAACTCCGACATCTGCTCCGATGACATCGTCCGGTTTGAGACCGTGGTCCGCCCGATCCCGCAGTACAATCCCGACGATCCCTACATGATCTCCCAGGGTCCGTCCATGTGCATCTTCAACAAGGAGGATGAGGGCGAGGTCATGGCCTCCTGGCTGTTCATGCAGTTCATGCTCACCAACGAGGTACAGATTTCCTACTCCCAGACGGAGGGTTACATCCCCGTCACCACGAAGGCGCAGCAGTCTCCCGAGTATCAGGAGTACCTCGCCGCCGAGGGTACCGACAACGGCCTGCATTACAGCGTAAAGATCCAGGCGGCAAAGCTGTTCCTCGCCAACATTGACAACACCTTCGTCACGCCTGTTTTCGCCGGCTCCGCCTCCGTCCGGGAAGCTGCCGGTGAGCTGGTGGAAAATGTGACCCGCTCCGTACGCCGCAAGAAAACCGTGGATGACGCATTCATCCAACAGCTTTATGAAGATACCGCCGCCCTTAAGCACCTTGACCAGATCACGGTCTCCGGCACGGAAACCCGCGCCTCCGGCGCGCTGCCTAAGGCTTCGAAGGTGCTTCTCATCTCGCTGGTTATCGTGTGGATCGCATTGATCGGGATTTACGCCACACGGCTGATACTGAAAAAGAAAGCTTCTTCGTAGTTGCAATTTTATTTTTTCTTTGTATAATGGGTGTGCATGCATGGCACCTGTAAAACAAACGTGCGTAACAGACCATGCGCTTCCATATGGAAAGGAGTATGACAAATGAAAAAGTTATTTTCCGTATTGCTTGTCGCAGTTTTGGCACTCACACTGCTGAGCGCCTGCGGCAAGAACAACACGAGTGACAAACCGGCAACCAACACGCCGGCCGCGGCTCAGGACACCCCTACCACGGCTCCGACGGAAGCTCCGACCGAGACCCCTACCCCGGCTCCGTTTGATCCGGCTGCCAAGGGCGAGGGCGTTATGACCTATGCGCAGTACATCGCTGCTGCCGACGAGGATGAGGTTGTCATCGAGTGCTTCGTTCAGGCTCATCAGTCCTGGTGGAACGACAAGATCACCGTTTACGCGGCTGATCCGGACGGCGCTTACTTCATCTACGAGATGACCTGCTCCGAGGCAGATGCTGCAAAGCTTGTTCCCGGAACCAAGATCAAGGTTAAAGGTTACCGCGCTACCTGGTCCGGTGAGATTGAAGTTGCTTCGGGCTCGACCTTCGAGATCGAGGAAGGCACCTACATCGCTCCGGCTGTGGATGTTACTTCCCTGCTCGGTACGGACGACCTTGTAAAGAAGCAGAACCAGTTTGTAAGTTTCAAGAACCTTACCGTGGTTAAGGCCGCTACCTACAAGTGGGACGGCTCGGGCCAGCAGGGCGACGACCTGTACTTCGACGTTTCCAACGGCAAAGACACCTTCACCTTCACTGTAGAGTCCTATCTCTGTGGCAAGGACACCGACGTTTACAAGGCGGTTGAGGGTCTGAAGGCCGGCGACATCGTTGACCTTGAGGGCTTCCTCTACTGGTACAACGGCGTTAACCCGCACATCACCTCTGCGAAGGTTACGGGCAGCATCAACGCTAAGAGCGAGGGTGTTATGACCTGGGCTGAGTACATTGCTGCCGAGGATGAGGACGAGGTTACCATCGAGTGCTATGTTCAGGATCATCAGTCCTGGTGGAACGACAAGATCACCGTTTATGCGGCTGATCCCGACGGCGGTTACTTCCTCTATGAGATGACCTGCTCCGAGGCGGATGCAGCGAGACTCGTTCCCGGCACGAAGATCCGTGTCAAGGGTTACCGTGCTACCTGGTCCGGTGAGATCGAGGTTGCTTCGGGCTCGACCTTCGAGATCCTTGAGGGCAGCTACATCGCTCCGGCCGTGGATGTTACCAAGCTTCTCGGTGAGGGTCTCTCCGACTCCAATACCGAGCTTCACAACCTGATGAACCTTCCGTTCACGGCGAAGGGCCTCACGGTTTCCGAGCCTGCCGTTTACAAGGCAGACGGTTCGGGTCAGCAGGGCGACGACCTGTATTTCCGTGTCCTTCTCAACGGAAGATACTTCTCCCTCGTTGTTGAGTCCTATCTCCGCGGCGCAGACACCGAAGTTTACAAGACGGTTGAGGGTCTGAAGAAGGGTGATGTCATCGATGTTGAGGGCTTCCTCTACTGGTATATGACTGCCAACCCGCAGCTCACGAAGGTTACGGTGGTTACTCCCGAATAATCCCCTCATGAATCACACGCAATAACAACGGCTGCCGTGAACGGAAGGAATTCCGTCACGGCAGTCTTTTTTTTCGGAAAATGCGTCTCCTTCCCCGGCGGTATGCACCCTCTTCCGTCCTTTACAGAACGCTCTGCAGGGGGTATAATATACGGAGAGGAAAATGAAGACCGGAGGCCCGATATGATCACGATTGATGTCAGTACGATAGATGAACTTCTGCAGTTCGCAAAAGCCCTTGCGGACCGCCACGGCGAGAACACGCCGCTTTGGTACCGCGGCGAGGACAACTCTACGCTCACCCTTGTCCCGTCCATACAGAGAAGCGAGAAACGCCTTATGAAGGAGCGATTTCTCTCCAACGATTTCTATATCCGCGCCAAACAGACCCTCGAGTCGCCGCCGAGCCGAAACAACTACGCCTACTGGATCGCGTTGATGCAGCATTACGGCCTCCCGACAAGGATCCTGGACTGGTCCCGCTCGCCGTTGGTTGCCGTATTTTTCGCCACGGAAACCTATCTGGATGCGCCGGACCGCGACGCATGCGTCTGGGTTTTGGTTCCCACCAGCCTGAATGAGCAGCAGGGGTTCGGCAGCTGCATCTACCCCATTGATGCGGATACCTCCCAGGAGATGCTTCTGCCTGCATTTAAGCATCTGCACCACAATCCGGTGCTGGTGGACAAGATCCTTGCCTGCGCTTCCACCGACCGGAACCTGCGGATGTACTCCCAGCAGTCCTGCTTCACGATCCACAACTCGCTCCGCAAGCTGGAGGACATCTGTAACGAGCAGATGCTCTACAAGATCATCATCCCCCGCGACCGCAAGCAGTACTTCCTCGAGAGCCTGCGGGTGCTGGGCATCACGGAGAGCTACATCTACCCCGATCTCGAGCATATCTGCAAGGAGCTCCGGCAGTACCACGACATTTGACGGGAGCATCCCGCAGGGCTTGCGTACACCGCCACGGATTCCCCGCGAAAAGAAAAACAGCCGCTGTGCCGGTATGGCACAGCGGCTTTCTCATTTTCCGTTTTTTTCTTAACTCAATCAAACGTTTTGAACATGTTGTAGAGCTCGTCAACCGAGGTTGATCCCGGCATCGTGATCGCGCAGACGGCGATTACTCCGGTGTCATCCACGCTGCGGAAGGAACAATATACATCCGCCACGGAAACGCCGATATGAAAGCAGAGATAACTCTCTCCTGCGATGGTGTAGTATCTCTTGTCGACCGTGACCTGATACGTCGTATTGCCCTGCTGCATGTTCATCAATCCGCTGGAGCCGCCGAATTCCTTTGCAAATTCCTCACCGATATCCTCGATGTCGACCTTGCCTTCCCGCGACATGACATAGCACATCGGGATCGGGACCTTGTCGTTCTTGGCGAATATACACCGGACATCAAAGCCCTTATAAGTTCCGCCCGCAGCGCCCGCCGAAGACGGGTCCACCATCATGTAATCGCTCGGGATCGTAACCTTGAGATTCGCCCAGTCGTTGGTGTAGGTATTTCCGTCCACCTCTCCCGGACTGTACTTCTTACCGCATGCGGTGACTGCAAACATCATTACCACTGCCAGAAGTATTGCAGTGACCCGCTTCATGCGCACAAACCTTTTCATTTCCACACTCTCCTAATTTGTTTTCTCAGCTTCTCTTCTTCAAAGCGATGATCATCACTATGAGAACCAGAAGGATCAATCCGCCGGGGATGGCAAGCATCCACCATTCAAAATCCAATCCGTCGGCGTCCTCATCGTCATCGTCGCTGCTGCTTTTCTTTTCCTTCTTCGGCGTCGGCGTCGGATCCTTCGGATTTTCCTCCGGGGTCGGAGTGATCTCCGAAGGCGCTTCCGTGGGCGTCGGTTCCGTCGGTGTTTCCGTCGGCGTCACCTCCGCGGGAGCCTCCGTGGGCGACGGCATCGCCTCCTGGGTCGGGGTTGCCTCGGGTGTCGGGGTTTCCTCCGGCGTTACTTCCGGAGTCGGAGTTTCTTCCGGGGTAGGCGTAGCCTCCGGTGTCGGTGTAGCCTCGGGCGTCGGTGTCGGCTCAGGAGTCGGCGTCGGCTCAGGAGTCGGCGTCGGCTCGGGTGTCGGCGTCGGACTCGGTGTCGGCGTCGGCGTGTTGGTCGCCTTCGGCGTCGGTGTCGGCGTCGCGGTTCCTCCCGAGATGATCTCCAAATAGTTGTTGGAGACAAAGCACTCCGTTCCCTTGTAGATAATCCGGTAATACTTAGTTTCCTTGCACTGGCCGGTAACCTTTACTTCGGTGTCCTTCGGAAGGCTCACCTTCTTTCCTCCGGAGTCCTTCACATAATACTTGTCCTCCGAGGAATACGCCGGGATTGTCCGTAGGTTGGCAAATGCCGTTGCCTTGCCCTTGGCGTCCATCTCAATGATCGTATAGGATTTCCCGTCCTTGCCGGTAATCTTCGTCTCCGCACCCGGCTTCGGGATCGGTGTCGCCGTGGGCTTCTTGGTAGGAGTCGGCGTAGGCGTGGAAGTAGCGGTAGGGGTAGGGGTCGGCTTTGCATGGTACGTCACCCAGAACAGATCCGAATGAATATCATTTCCGCTGTACAGAGAGTACAACTGGAACGCCTTCTTTCCGGCCGTGGAAACCTTTCCGTCGCTCTCACCGATCTTCTTCAGTTCGTAGCACAGATACTTGTTCTTAAACAGGTTGGACAATTCCGAACCGCTGTACTCTTTGTTTTCCTTCGAACCATCCCCGATTTCCCAGGTGACCCTCACAACAGCGCCGGCCATGTCAAGCCCTTCGTTCAACTGGTAATCCATCTTCGTGGGATTTTTGATCAGCTGGATATCCCACAGGGTATTCGTAAAAGTAACGGAGAACACGTTGGAACTCACCGTCTCGCCCGCTGCCGTAGCCTGGCACAGGTAATAGGAAGTCCCGTGATATGCCGGGGGAATGAACTCGCTGGAATCCTGATATCCCGCATATTTTGCATTCATGGAATACTCATCAGCAGTGGGACCTCCGATCCAGCTGTAGGTTATCTCGGAGCCCTCATAATCCGAGTTCCCGAATCCGACTTTCGCTGTGATCAAGCCGCCTTTCCAATCGAAAAAGCGGTCCTCAAGGTATTCGATCTTGGGATCCGGACTCGCTTTCGCTTTCTCCGGCATCCACGGCAGGATCATCGCGAAAACACAGAGCACGCTGATGATCCGATACCACAGTTTCCTTGTGTTGCCCATCTCATCTTATCTCCTTTCTCAATACGCGCTTCTCAATTCGCATACAGTATAATTATACCCTATTTGCCGATAAAAGCAACCGAAAATGCATACGGAAAAGGTGGTTGCTGTCGGCCGGGCAAACCGTAAAACAGCCGCTGCACACTTCCTGCACAGCGGCTGTCGTTCCCACCTTATTCTCACTTTTTTCGCTTCGAAAATACCGGATTTCGCTAACTTCTCTTCTTCAGTGCCACGATCATTACGATGAGCACTAACAGGATCAGACTGCCTGGGATGGCAAGCATCCACCATTCAAAATTCAGGCCGTCGGCATCGTCATCATCGTCATCGCTGCTCTTCTTCTCTTTTTCCTTCTTCTGCGCAGGGGTGGGATCTTTCGGATTTTCCGCTGTCGTCGGAGTAATCTCCGTAGGGGTTTCGGTAGGTGTGATATCCGAAGGCGCAACGGTCGGTGTCGCGTCTACGGGCGCCTCGGTGGGCGTCGGCATTGCCTCCACGGTCGGAGTTGCCTCCACCGTCGGGGTCGGCTCTTCCGTCGGAGTCGGTTCCGCCGTCGGAGTCGGTTCTTCCGTCGGAGTGGGCTCCGGCGTAGCTGTGGGTTCCGGAGTCGGAGTCGCTGTGGGTTCCGGAGTAGGTGTGACTGTCGGTGCCGGTGTGGGCGTCGGCGTGTTCGTCGGCTTCGGCGTCGGTGTGTTCGTCGGTTTCGGGGTCGGTGTTACCGTCCCGCCCGAGAGGATCTCGAGATAGTTGTTGGAAACAAAGCACTCCTGTCCCTTGTAGATGATGCGGTAATACTTGGTCTCCTTGCATTGTCCGGTGACATCCACCTTGGTGTCCTTCGGCAGGCTGATCTTGTTTCCGCCGGAATCCTTCAGAAAATACTTGCTGTCCGAGGAATAGGCCGGAATCGTACGAAGGTTAGTGATCGCCGTTGCACGGCCCTTTGCCTTCATCTCGATGATGGTGTAGGTTTTTCCGTCCTTGCCGATGATCTTCGTCTCAGCTCCCGGCTTCGGAGTCGGGGTCGCCGTGGGTTTCTTCGTGGGCGTCGGCGTGGCGGTAGCGGTAGGCTTCGCCTCCTTATCATACGTGACCCAGATGTAGTCCGAAGTGATCGGATGAGACTTGGAACATTCCTTCAGGGAGAGCTGAAACGCCTTGTCGCCGGGCTTGCCGATATTGCCGTCGCTCTCGCCGTATTTTACGCAGCTGCAGTTCAGAACGGATTTCCATTCGTCATCCTTGTAGGGATAAGTCTCAATCTGGGTATGCTGATCCATAACAGAAATCGTGATCTCCATTCCCTTCGGATCGAACTTCTCATTCAGCTTATACTTAACCTTGGTCGGTCCCTTTTCGATGTAAATGGAATGGATCGTATTCGTAAAGGTTACCGCTACCACGTTGGAATCGCACAGCTTCTGATCCAGGGTTGCATCAAAAACCTGACACATGTAATACGTCGTTCCGATGATCTGTTCCGGATAAAACCTTTTGTCCGTGCAAAAATCGCAGAAATTAGCGTTCATTGTGGACGGATCCTTCGACCCGCTGCCGATCCAGATGTACTCCAGCTTATCATCGGCATACATGGGGTTTCCAAAGGAAACCTCACAATCGATATGGCCTCCTTTGTAATCAAAGGTCACATCTTTGATCCATACGGACGCGGCAGGATCTGCCTTTGCCCTCTCCGGCATCATGGGGAGAAGCAGCGCCGCCATACAAATAACACTGATAATTCGGGACCACAGCTTTTTCATATCACCTTTTCTCCTTTCACAACACACGTTTTACAACGTCTGTAAGTGATTATACACCCTAGTTACGAAACAAGGCAAACATTTTACGGTGATTTGAAGAAAAATGTAAATATTTTTGAACAAATGTCAGAGTCATTGACGGTTCAGGGCAAAAATGAGCCGGCGGCAAACCCGGGAACTCCCGTAATCTGCTGCCGGTTCATTCGGAAAATGCACTCACATCCGCGCGGGCATCATTTATTTTTCGCTTTGTGGATCAGAGTCGCCGCTGTTGCGATGGCGACCCCGATGAAAATCCCTCCGAGCATCCAGACATATCCGGGGATGGATCCGTCATCGTCGGAATCCTCAACAGCATCCCGTGATTCCCCCTGCCCGACGATCGTTGCGGTGGTATTACCTTTGTCCGGTTTCATCGTCCACTCCTCGGAGTTCTCGGGATCCCTCTCCGGCACAGCCGTCTGGGATTCCTGCGTGTCCGTTCCGCCGTCGGAAGTTTCCCCCGGAGTCTCGGCGGACTCCGGCGTCACCGTCGGTTCCGGGGTCGGTGTCGCAGTGGGTTCCGGCGTGGCGGTAGGCTCCGGCGTCGGGGTTGCGGTAGGTTCCGGTGTGGCCGTGGGCTCCGGTGTTGCAGTAGGCTCCGGTGTGGCTGTAGGCTTCGGCGTCGGAGTTTTCGTCGGCACCGGTGTCGGCGTCTTAGTGGGCTTCGGAGTCGGTGTCTTGGTCGGTTTCGGGGTAGGTGTCTTGGTCGGCACTGCGGTCGGCTTCGGAGTCGGTGTCTTGGTCGGTACCGCAGTGGGTTTCGGCGTCGGCGAATTGGTCGGTACTGCAGTGGGCTTCGGCGTCGGTGACTTCGTCGGCACAGCAGTGGGTTTCGGCGTCGGTGACTTGCTCGGCACCGCGGTCGGCTTCGGCGTCGGCGAATTGGTCGCCGAGGTGCTGCCATTGCCTACAATGGTGAAGGTTCCTACATATTTACCTGTATAATTCCCCTTGCCGGTTATGGTAAAGGTTGCGGTTCCGGGACCGTTATTGTTCGTGAAAACAATATCGTAGTCCTCCCCTTCCTTCAGCTTCTTCCCGTTAAATGTCAGGACGAAGCTTATGGTGACCGGTGACCCGTAATATGTCTGGGGCGATATCTCCCCAAACTGCAGTTTGGACAGATCCAGTCCGACTACCGTTACCTTCATGCCTGCGGTAGCGGTCTGCCCCTTGTATTTGACGGTTGCCGTCAGCTGCGCCTCTCCCGGGCTTCCGGCGACAAACTTCGTGCCCGAAATCTTGGCCACCGATTCATTGCTGGAACTCCAGGTAACCGTATACTCGGAGGATGCGATTTCCAGACCCGGACAAAGCTTGTCCGCATAGGAGCCGGAGGGCTTCAGTCCGATGGTCAGGTTCGGCAGATCGGCAGTCCCGCCGCTGGAAATCTCGTAGCTGGAATACTGGCTGATCACGCCGATCTTCAGGTTGGAGGTGTCGACGGACACCTTCTTCGTCGCGGTGGTGTCGCAGACGCCGGGGTCTGATTTGCCGCTGTTTTTAAATCCGAATTCCTGCACGAAAAGATGGACTCCGCGGAACTCGAAATGAGCGACGCCGACGCAGGTATAATCCTTGTTCAGCATATTGCGGCGATGTCCCTGACCGTCGTACTTATCATTTTCCTCGCGCCACATTTCAAAGGCGCCGGCAGCGTTCTTCTTCCCGGTACTGATGGCGATGTTCTCCCCGTATGACTGTATCCCGTCAATCTTGAGGGAGAACGTACCGCTGCCGTCCGGCCGCACGTGGGAGTAAAACACGGCAATCTCCGCCGCCCGCTGCATGGCTATCTTTTCCAGACCGTAATCATAGGTCAGCCCCTTCAGACCGGTCAATTTGATTTTCTCTGTATCTGTATCATTCCAGTACCATGCATTCCCGTCCTTACGCAGATCGTTGATCAGCGACAGCGTTGCGCGAGACTCGGACTGGTAGTACCTGCCGGATACGGAGTAGGTCTCCACCGCGGCTTTCGACGCCGCCTTCGTGGGAACAGCAAAAAAAGCCGCCGTAAGCAGTGTCAACAACACCGCATAGGCTGCCCGCATCCATTTCGCTTTCCGACGTTTCTTTCCCATGGGTATCCTCCGCGCAATTTCGTCTCGTTACGTGAAAAACGCTCATGCCGCAAACTGCCGACTTCCGTCCTGCGTTTATATAAGGAATTATACCGTACCCGGGGCCATGTTGCAATGACACAAAAGGCAGTTTCAGCAAACTGAAACTGCCTCTTTGGTATACTGACGGAAATAGTGTCATTTTTCGAAAAATGTCACATCGCATTCTTCTTGATATAATCAACTAGCTCATCCACCTGTGCAAAGGCGAGAGCCACAACCGTATCGGCTGCGCCGTAGTAGATCGCGATCCGGCCCGTAGCGGCATCTGTGAGGGTTGCGCACGGGAAGCAGACGTTCGGTACGTCGCCGACACACTCATACATGGTCTCCGGATGAAGCAGATACGGCTTGCAGCGATACAGCACCTTCCACGGCTCGTTCTTGTCCAACAGAGCGCCGCCGATGCAGTAGATCATGCCGTTGCAGGTCGTTCCGACACCGTGGAACAGAAGAAGCCAGCAGTCGTCAAGCTCGATTGGGATCGGACCTGCGCCGAGCTTTGTCCACGCCCAGCCGGCGGGGCTCATCACATGGTGATGGCATCCCCAGTGAACCATGTCAGGGCTCTCCGAGAGGAACATCTCGCCGAACGGCGTGTGACCGTTGTCCGAGGGACGGGAGAACATCATGTATTTGCCGTTGATCTTGCGCGGGAACAAAACGCCGTTGCGGTTGTACGGCAGGTACGCATCCGGCAGACGGTAGAACGTCTTGAAATCATAGGAGTATGCCACGCCGATGGTCGGTCCGTAGTGCTGCTCGAACGGGCTGCACCAGGTCACATAGTAGCGGTCATCGATCTTGCACACGCGGGGGTCATACCCGTTGGCAAGGCCGACACACTCGCCGGTCTTCTCGTCGTAGAGACGGAGCACCTCGTGCTCAATCTCCCAGTGGAGCGCATCCTTGCTCTTGCCGAGGAAGAGCTGCTGCTCCATCACCTTGTTGTCGCTTCGGAACACACCCACGAACGCACCGTCCTTGGGAATCACCGCGCTGTTGAAAATGCTGTTCGCCGAAGGAATATCATGCCTTCCGACGATGGGATTTTCGCTGTAACGCCACACCGGGTCGCTGCAGCCTTCCGGTCTGTCCTGCCACGGAATGTTGGGCAGATTTTCACCGATGATCATTCAACCCTCCTGTTCTGCCGGCCGCCTTACCGGTCCGACACGTGTAATTTTTGCGCATATTTCAAAAGGAAGCGCTGAACAAGTCAGCGCTCTCCTATTTGGTTTCGAGTAGTGTACGTATCACTTCTCCCGCCGCCATCATTCCGGCTATCGCGGGCACATACGAGATGCTGCCCGGTGCAACCTTTCGGCGCGGTGTATTCGATCGCGTCTCCGCCGCAGCGGAATCCTCATCCCTCACGGCGATGGCTTCCTCGGTGGAATACACCACCTTACAGCGACGGATTCCCCGCTTCTTCAGTTTCCTCCGCATTACCTTCGCAAGAGGGCACATGGTTGTCTTGTAGATATCCGTTACGGTGAGTTTCGTCGGGTCCAGATGGTTGCCGGCTCCCATGCAGCTGATCACCGGCACGCCGGCTTCCTCCGCGCGGACGATCAGTTCCAGCTTGGCGGATACCGTGTCCACAGCGTCCACCACAAAATCGAAGTCCGCCAGATCGATCCCGCCGTGTTCCTCCGGAAGGTAGAACACCTCCTTCGTCTCCACGACGGCCTCGGGATTGATCCGTGCGATCCGCTCCCGCATCACTTCGGTCTTGTACCGGCCCACCGTCGTGTGGTCGGCGATGATCTGCCGGTTGATATTGGACACGTCAACCCTGTCGGCATCCACCAGCAGAAGCCGCCCGATGCCTGCCCTTGCAAGGGCCTCAACGGTATACCCGCCGACGCCGCCGATGCCGAACACCGCAACCGAAGCGTTCCGCAAGCGGGAAACGCCGTCCTCACCGATCAGTCTTTCGGTTCTGCTCCACTCTTCCATATCCGGAATTCCTGTTACTCTACCTCTTTGATGACCGCTGTCTCACGGATCAGGTCCAAAACCTTATCGTTCAAAAGGCAATACTCAATGTATTCCTTTCCGTAACTGCTTTCCAGCACCTCAATGCTCTCAAGTCCCGCACCGACACGGTACTCCTCCGCGGTCTTGGCATATTCCTCGGGGGTGAAGGTGATATTTTCCGCCTTCACGATCGCCTGAAGGGCCATGTATTCCTTCACGGACTGCTCCGCCTGCTCGCGGCACTTCTGAAGGAATCCGTTGTAATCGAGTTCCGTGGTATCATAGTACTTGTTGTACAGCTGCTCATCCGTCAGGCCGTACATCTGCGCGTACTGATGGAACTGGGACATGGAGAGATTGTAGTAAAAATCCACATCCTCGGGAAGAATCTTCGTGTATGTCGAATTGTCGATGACCGTCGTGATCAGGTAGTCCCACATCTCCTCCTCGAGATCCGCCTTCTTGTCGTCGGTGATCGCGTCGCGGAAATACTGCTTCAGGGAATCCACCGTGGTGGCATATGCGGAGAAATATCTCTTCACATACTCGTCATCGATGCCTTCCTTTTCTTTTCCAAAATAGTTCAGCGTTACCGTGAACACGGCGTCTGCTCCGGAGAGCGAAGTGTTCAGCGTGTAAGGGTTGGGGAACGTCACATTGATGTCCACCGTCGTGCCGATCTGCTTTCCGATCAGCGAGGATTCAAACCCGGGAATAAAGGAGTCCGATCCGATCTCCAGAAAATAATCCGTGTCCGTGCCGCCCTGGAAGGCTACGCCGCCGACCTTTCCTGCATAATCAATGTTGACAACATCGCCGTCTCTCACATCCGTGTGATCAGGCGTTTCATTCTTCTGGTAGTTCGGCTTCGCGGTGAGAAGCTTCGTTATCTGAGTCTCGATCTCCTCATCCGTAACCACAACCTTTTTCATGTTGTACTCAAGGCCCTTGTACTGACCTAACGTCATCTCCCCGCCGCACACATGATACGGGCTCGTCACAGTTACCGCCGTCGTAGGTGTAACGGTGGTGTTGGTAGTATTGTTCTTGGTGCAGGCCGACAGAACGCCTGTCGCAAGCACAGCCAGAACCAGTAAAATAACAGCTTTCTTCATGAATAACCTCCGTGCTGCCGTTCGCAGCCACTTCATAATATCAAACCACCCCCGAAAAGTAAAGGCAAACTGCAAAAAGTTCACACTGCAGCGGAAAATGTTCACACTTCCCCGGAGAAGCATCCATTTTCCGCATAAAAAGCGGCCGGAGTCCTCTCCGACCGCTGTGGTTTTTCTGTTACGCCAACCGGCACCCGAAGCATTCCCTCATGGAAATTACTCCTGCTCCGGCTCGGACTCCGGGAGTTTCTCCTTGACAGTCTCCTTCGCGTCCTTCACATCCTTCATGTTCACTTCGTTCTGCCGCTTGGTGATGACCTTGCGGATCCGTGCAAGCACAAACGCCGACACCAGATCGGTGAAACCGCTGTAGATCAGGCCGATCCCGATGAAGGTCATAATGGAATCGTCATTCACGAGCCACTTCATCATCAGGATGAATCCGAACGCCATGCCGATCAGGGCAATGATGGCGTGCACGATCCACGGACCGTGTTTCAAGCGCTTCATGTCAAAGCTGTTCTGAAGCTTGACGGCGCCGCTGAACAGGATCAGGAACGAGAGCGCCGTGGGAAGATACCCCACAACCTCGTCGTGCTTGATGAACAAAGAAATTCCGACGAAAATCGCCGTGAGGGCGATGGCCAGCACATAGCGCTGCTCATCGGCAAGGGCTTCCTTCTTGAGATAGTCGATCAGGAAGCATACGCCTACGGCAATCGCCGCACCCGCGAGCGTGTACCCGATGGCATCGTTCGTGATATCCGGTTTTAACAGGATCACAACGCCGATAGCAACCAGGACCGCCGAGATCAGGATGATGTCCAGCTTCATACGCTTGATAAAACTCATAGTACCACCTCCGTTTTCGAATCTTTTCTCCCTCAAGCCCCTCCTCGGGGCGGAAGTTCACCCGTCAGCCGCTCACACACTGGTTCTTACCGTTGTGCTTCGCATTGTAGAGCATTTTATCGGCAACCTTGAAGAAATCCTCCGCAGTCATGGTGTACGAACTCATCTGGAAGATACCGCAGCTGAATGTGATCCTGCCGTCCAGCCACTCGTACTCCGTCTCGCGGAACTCCTCGAGGGCGTGGTTCATCATACCCGCAGCGTCCTTCACCTTGACGTTGGGGAAGATCACGCTGAATTCCTCGCCGCCGTACCGGCATACGTAGTTGGAGTCGCCGCACCATTTCTGCAGCACCCGGGAGAGATTCAGGATCACCTCGTCGCCCATGTTGTGTCCGTAGGTATCGTTCACCTTCTTAAAGTCGTCGATATCGACAACCGCCAGCGTGAGCGGTGCCTCGCCGCGGTTGCGGACAAGCGAATCCAGATATTCGTAAAATGCGGTATGGTTATAAAGGCCGGTCATGGGATCGCGCTGCAGGCGCATCTCAAGACGTGTGTTATCGCTCACGTGGCTTAAGATCACGCCGTCGTTCTCCAGGGCGTATTCCATCAGGATCTCATTGCACAGGCAGCACAGAAGCAAAAGCGCCATACCGGTACACACATCGACAATGATGCTGTCGCCGCAGGTGGGCAGCAGCTGCGCCGTTCCCACGTACTGGGCGCATGTCACCAGACACAGACCTTCCGTCACCCGGCACATCCAGCGGCGCACATACACCGTGGAGAGAGAGATCGGAACCGCAAAGGAACCGTACAGAACCGGGGATTCCGCACCGACGAAGCACACCACCGTGCACAGGACCCACATGTAGAGGATCGTCGCGAAATCCTTCCACTGCGACTTGATGTTCGGCGAGTCGAGCATCTGCCAGACCACGATATACGACGCAGTGTAGATGACCGTCGGGATCAGCACATAGTTCTTCATATAGAACTCGCGGGTGATATCCGCATAGCGCGTATCCACGGCGATCAGCATATAGTACTGCAGCACAAGGAGTATTAAGATCAACACGGTGACGACCAGCATGATGATCAGAAAGTGCTTATGCAATTTTTGGTATCTGCTGTCTTCCACAATCCTTTCCTCCGTACTTGTCCGGCCGGTGCCTCAGGCACTCCCGCCGAAAAACCGCTACAGGTGCAAAAGCGTCGTAGCCAATGCGAAAAATGCAACCAACGAAACCGCATCAACGATCGTTGTGATAAACGGACTTGCCATAACCGCCGGGTCAAATCCGAGTTTGCTTACGATCAGGGGCAGCGTACAGCCCAAAAGCTTGGCTGCCAGAACCGTCACCAAAAGGGTCAGGCACACCACAAGCGCCACCGGCACCGTCACGGGCTTGCCCATCAATAATTTGTCGATCAGGAAGATCTTCCCGAAGGCTACAACAGCGAGGCTGCCGCCGCACAGGAGCGCCACGCGGATCTCCTTCCAGATGATGCGCAGGATATCCGTAAACTCCACCTCTCCGAGGGAGAGGGCACGGATCACGGTAACGCTCGCCTGGCTTCCGGAGTTACCACCGGTATCCATCAGCATCGGGATGAACAAAGTCAACACCGCCTGAGTCTTCAGGGCGTCCTCAAAGGAACCGATGATCATTCCGGTAAATGTCGCGGAAACCATCAGGAGAAGAAGCCACACGATACGGGACCGGTACAGCTCCCAGGGACTCGTACGAAGATACGCCTTCTCGGTAGGCAACATAGCGTTCATCTTCGCGAAGTCCTCTTCCGTCTCATCCTGCATGACGTCGATAGCGTCATCGACGGTGACGATACCGACGAGACGATTCTCCGCATCCACAACGGGAAGGGCAAGGGCATCGTACTTACTGATGGTGGCTGCCACGTCCTCCTTATCCTCCAGCGTGTTCACGCTGATGACGTGGTCCTCCATGATGTCCGCGATCTTCGTCTCATGGTCCGCACACAACAGATCCTTGACCGTGACAACGCCGATCAGGTGGCTGTCGCGGTCCGTGACGTAACAGGTGTAGATCGTCTCCTTGTCGTAGGCCACCTTCCGGATCACGGAAAATGCCTCCTCCACCGTCATGTCCTGCTTCAACCGCACGAACTCGGTGGTCATGATGCTTCCCGCACTGTCCTCGGGGTACTTCAACAATTCATTGACAATCTTCCGCGCCTCCGGCGTCACGTTCTGCAGGATACGCTTGACGACATTGGCCGGCATCTCCTCAACGAGGTCGGCCGCATCGTCCATGTACAACTCGTCCAGGACGTCACGAAGCTCGAGGTCACTGAACGATTCGATCAAAATCTGCTGTAAGTCGCTGTCGAGCTCGACGAACACCTCGGCCGCCAGCTCTTTGGGCAGGATACGGAACACCACCGCATACTGCTGTTTCGGAAGTTCATCGAACAGCTCCGCGATATCGGCAGGCTCTGCCTCCCGGAGCATCTGCCGAAGCGGGGCATACCGCTTCTCCTCGATGAGCTCCATGGCCGCATCGATATCAAGTCCTCTGGCTTCCGCCGCCTCCGCAGCGATCTCCTCGGCGGTCTTCTCTTCCGCTGCCGGTTCGGACTTCGTCACAGCCTCCGCTGCGTCTCCCGATGGGTTCTCCGCGTCGTCTCCGATGGGGATGATCTCCGTCCCCTCACTGTCCTCCGGAGTTACTGCCGCAACGATCTCCTCTGCGGTCTCCTCCCCGGGAACCTCTGTCAAAACTCTTTCCTTATCTTCCATGGAATCAATCCTCCGCAAGTTTCATCATGTTTTGTTTCGGCGGATTTTGTATGGCTGACACCATACTGGCAACCGCCGCCAGGATGAACACGGAGCCGATCCGGGTATGCTCACTGCCGTTCGCAGTACGGTTTACTGCGAACCGTGTAGTTCGATACTACGCAGCACGAGTGATACCCGCTTGGGCTCGTGCTACTGCCACCGTCACCGTCCACAATAAACCTCCTTTCCTCTTACGAAAAACCACACTTTAGCACTTTACCATAATAATCATTATAGCATCCCCTTCGGAAAATGTACACGCGCCTGCCGGTGCTTTCTCATTTTCCGTCGAAAATCCTTATTTTGTCAAAGTCAAGGCTAAAATGGTAAATTTTTTTGCATTTTCCCCGTCTTTCATCGAAATTTTGATCTCATGCTCCCCGCTCTCCTCCTTGTCGACGAGAAGATAGGTGTTGCAATGCGTCCATCCGATGGCGCGGGAATCGATCTCCTTGAAGGGTTTGCCGTCGACCTCCACAACCGCGGTCCCGAAATCTCCGTCACCGGAATCCTTGTAGGTCAGGAAAAAATTCCGGCAGGTCGTCCGGATGGTGAAGGGTTCGCTGCCCTCTACATGCATCCAGTTGATCGGGAACTGCTGCGTTCCGAAGGCGTCGTAATCCATCTCCGCATACTGGGAGTTGTCGTCGTTGGCGGTGAAGGATCCCGCATCCACGGTTATGCTGTCCGCAAACCGGTCAAGGGTGTCTCTCGTCACCGTGAAACAGTTCTCGTAAGGTCTTCCCAGATAGCTGTCCTTAGGCCACTTCGGCTCCAGATCCACATGGGCAAGGGACTGCTCCAGCAGATGGTTGATGCAGTCCGCCATCACGCGGTGTCCGTCGTTGGTGGGATGATAGCAATCGTAGAAATACTGCCGCTTCGAGATCACATGTCCCTCACCCTTGGGCCACTGCGGGGAAACCGCGTCCTTGACGCTCACCATCGGCAGCGAGTAATGCAGTCCGATGGGAGCCAGCCGGTCCTGAAGGTTCCAGTCGTTCATGAACACCGCGAACACCAGGAGCACCGCCGGCATGGCGGGCTGGTTGTACGCTTTCGCCACAAGACTTTCGAAGCATACGCCCTCCGTCTCGTCGCCGGCATCATTGACGGAAAATTCGATGAACACGATATCCGGCTGCACCGTGCCGTTCTTCAACACGTCGCGCTCGTAGCGCACCAGACCGAACTCCGACGGCGTTCCGCCGACGCCGGCCTTCACCAGGTGAACCTTCTCCGGATCCGTCGCATAGGTGTTTCGGAAATGGTCGAACACCCGGTAGCAGTAGCTCGCCTTTTCGATCGGCTTGGCACCGGCACCCTGGGTGATGGAGCCTCCGATAAATGCGATCGTCACATCCTCGCCGCGCTCCGCTTTCTCCATTGCGGCGCGAAGTCTGTGGGTGTTGCCCATCGACACCAGCGAACGGCTGATCATGTCCCGGTACGCATCGGACTCGTAATCGATCGGATCGTCCAGCTGCGGCTCGGGAACCGTATATCCGTCCTCCAGATAGAAGATGACGGTCATCTTCACCTGCAGGTCCTTCTTGTCGGAAAGCATAAGGAATCCGCCGACAATGTCATCGTTCTCCCGGAACGTGAACTCCGAGAGGTCATACACCCGCTCCGCACCATCGCAGCAGGTCTCCATGACCATCCGGGTTCCGTCCTTATAGCGGTCGGTTGTCGCGTAATGCTGCAGTTCGCAGGTGATCTCCTGCTCGCGGTCCTCCTCGTTGACAGCCTCGGCGATAATCCCGATGCTGTGTACCATCTCGCGGAATCCCGCGCTCTTCTGTAGGCGCTGCCCCAGTTCTTCCGATAACTCCGGACAGATCAATTGCAGATTCTGCGCCACGCGGTTCTCAAGGAAGATCATCTCCGCGTACCGCTCGCCGTTCGGCTCCTTGCGGGAAGCGTACAGCGTGTCCTCCAGCATAAGATATATTTTTGCCCGTTGTCGGGTCGGGTCTTTCGGCGCGACCGGTCCTTTCATGCTTTGTCTTTCTCCTTTACTTTCATCATCGCGCGTCTGTCCGCGCACATTTTTCCATCGTAACAGATATTATATCATACTTCTTTCGGGATTGTCAGTATATTTTTCCCGTTTTCCTGCATTTTTTACGGCTTCCGCGCATATTCTTGCACCAATCCGGGTCCGGTCTCCGTCCTCCGCTGTTGAAACCGCCGCCGATATCTGTTATACTGTCGGAGCGTAATCGAAAACCGCCCGCGGATCCTATGATCCGGAGCGCATCATCCGAAAAATGTTCATCTCAAGAAAGGATTTTTCAATGTTACATTCCGTATTTTCCGTAAAATCCAACAGTACCTGCCGCAGGAACCGTGTTCTCTCCCTGCTGTGCGTCATCCTTCTGCTCTGTCTGACCGCATGCACCGGCAACACCACGGACGCGGGTCCGACGGAAGCTCCCACGCCCACGGCGACGCCCACGCCCGCAGGTCCCGTGATCGATGAGACCGCGAGTCAGGTGACGTTCGATCTCACGGCGACGCACCAGAAGATCGACGGCTTCGGCGCCGGTTTCACCTGGTACGCCAACATGATCTTCCAGAACACATACTACAACGAGGTTCTCGATCTCCTCTTTAAGGACGCCGGACTGACCATCCTCCGGTTCAAGAACGAATACGGCTACAGCACGTTCAAATCCTCGGCTTCCACCAACAAGCTCTACTACGAGGGAGCCAAGAAGCGCGCGGCGGAACGCGGCGAGGACGTCACCGTGCTCTACTCCAGCTGGTCTCCCCAGGCATCCCTGAAGAGCAACAACCGCATCGAGGGTTTCGGAACTCTGAAGCGCGATGAGAACGGCAATTACGTCTACGACGATTATGCCGCATGGTGGAAAGAATCCGTGGAGGCCTACCGCAAAGAAGGGGTCGCCGTGGATTACGTGAGCATCCAGAACGAATGCGATTATCAGGCAAGCTACGACGGCTGTGAGTTCGCCGAGGAGGAAACCGATACGCTCGCCTCCTATCCCAAGGCATTTCTCGCGACCTACCGCCTCTTCCGCTCCGAGCTCGGCGCTGACGCTCCGCAGATGCTTGCGCCGGAAACCATGACCGTGGCTCCCGCTACGCTGCGTGCCTACATCAAGCCGATCCTTGCGGAGGAACCCGACAGCATTCAGGTTCTCGCCCACCATCTCTACCTCGGCGGAGATTCCGACGACGCGACCAACACCTGCGACGCGGATTCCTTCCTGATGAACTTCCGCAGCGTCAGCAGCCTGGCCAACGACTACGGCCTCCGCAAATGGCAGACGGAGTTCTACCGCGGAACTGCCCTGCAGACCGCCAACGTCATCAACAATTCACTGATCTACGAAAACGCCAACGCCTACATTTTCTGGGGCGGCGTATGGACCGGTCTCGTGACCGACGGCATCGACAGCAGCAACCTGATCATCTGCGGAAACCGGTTCCGCGACGGCAAGGCGGAGCACGGCTACATGGCCACCGGCGACTACTATGCGATGCGCCACTTCTCCCAGTTTATCCGCCCCGGCTACACGCGGATTGACGTTCGTCTCAGCGTTCCCGCAGGAGTCCGCTCCAGCGCTTACAAGAGTGAAGACGGGAAGACGGTCGTGATCGTCCTTCTGAACAACAGCACCGACGAAGTAAAGATCCAGCTGCCCTTGGACAACTTTACTCTCGAATCCTCGCAGAGTTACCAGTCCGTATTTTCCGAGGGCTACACCGCGGACATGATGTACCGCGACCTCGGTTCCCTGAACACGGACCGGATCCTCACCCTTCCGGGCGAGAGCGCAACCACCATCGTATTGACCGGAAAATAATCCGCCAAAGCATAAAGTAAGCCCCCGGCTCGGGAACAGCCGGGGGCGTTTTGTTTTGTCAGTGTCCGATACCGATCGCAAGGATCGTAAATTCCTTATCCTCGTTTCCTTCGGCCATACGCACCTCAAGAGTGTGCTCTGCCTCTTCCTTCTCGTTGAGAAGCACCAGAGCGTAGGGATTGTTCCAGCCGCCTGCTTCCTTGCCGCTCACGGTTCTTACCACCTTCCCGTCCACAAGGATCTCGACGGTTCCGAAGTTCGCGGATGTGGTCTTCTTGTAAGCCAGAAGGATGGACCGGCAGGTTGCCGTCATGCGAAGCGGTTCCGAGCCGCTGTCCGCCTTGTGCATATAGTTGTCCGGGAAGCACACGATGCTCTCATACTGTGTGGAGAAGACTGCGTTGTCCTTCGCGGCAAATCCGTTCGGCGTGAATTTGATATTCTCCGTCTGCGTCAGGACCAGCTCCACGTTGTCAAACGCCGAGCTGAGAAGGGGCTTTTCCGGCACCGCTGCGGGCTCCTCCGGATCCTGGGCTGCAATGGTGCGCACCAGATGCATCAGACAGTCCTTCATGATCCGGTGACCGTAGGATGTCGGATGGTACTCATCGCTGAAGAACAGGAGCTCCCGAAGGGATTTGTCGGCAAGGCGCGGCACTGCCGCATCCTTGATGCTGACCATCGGGAGGTCGTAGTATTTTCCGATTGGCTGCAGACGATCCTGCAGGTTCCATCGGGATTTAAACACGCTGAAGAGTAAGATCACCGCAGGCTCATTGTCCTCGGAAAGCGCACGGCGGACAAGTCCCTCGTACGTCTGGCCGTTGGTCGGATCGTCCGCATCGTTCACGGCGAACTCGATGATGACCAGATCCGGTTTATGGTCCGCGTTTTTCTCGATCACATCCCGCTGATACCGGATCACGCCGAGGGTCGACGGCGTTCCGGACAATCCGGCGTTGATGAAGTGCACATTCTCTCCGCCGTCCTTGCCGAACTCCTCGGCAAATGCCGTCGCAAACGATGCGGCGTAGCAGTCCTTGTAGTTCGCTGCACCGGCGCCCTCGGTGATGGAACCGCCGATGGTTGCGATGTATACATCCTCGCCGTTCCGTGCCTTCTCGATAACCCGGAGCAGACGCGCATTGTTACCGTCGCTTAGGAGGGAGTCCTCGATCATCGCGTTGTACCAAAGCTCCTTCTCCGAAGGCCCCTCCGTCGGGGTGGGCTCCGCCGGCGTTTCCGTCGGTGTCGGGTCTGCGGGTGCCTCCGTCGGGGACGGGGTCGCTGTCGCCGCAGATTCGTTGTTCGTTGTCTTGTTCTTGCCGCATGCGCACAAAAGCAGCGCCAACGCTGCTAAGCACAACAGGACAAGAATTCTCTGCGTGTTTCTCTTGTTCATGATCTCTGCCTTTCTGTAATTCGAAATCTATACGCACAAAGCCGCGGCGGGCAGGATCCCCCCTCCGCAGCAGTGTTTCATATGGCCCCGCAGCGGTTTTCTAGGAGAGCCACTGCAGTACAAAGGTCGCCGCAAATGCCGCGGCGCAGGCCGCCAGCGACACTACGACAAGCCCTCTTCCGCGGTATGCCAAAACTCCCGCCACAAAAAGCCCGAACGCCGCTACCGCCACGGAGCCTGTGGCGTAGAATGCCGCGGGCACCGTCATTGCCGTCAGCACCGTGTAAGGAACATAGTACAAAAACGCCTTGGCGTACCGGTTGGTCACCTTCCGCCGAAACAGCGTGAACGGAACGGCTCTCACGAAGTACGTGACAAGCATCATCGCAAGGGCGCACACGAAAAATCTACTCACGGCACGCACCTCCGTCCACATCCGGGAACAGCCATGCGCCCAGTGCCGCGGCAGCCACCGCGCTGACGATGATGGCAAATCCTACGGAGATATCCTTAAGGACCGGAGTGTAATACATGAGGCAGCTGATCACCGCCGCAATGCCCACAACCGCAAGAACCTTTCTGCTGTTCTTCGCCTCCGGCACAACAATGGCGATAAACATTCCGTAGATGGCCAATGTCATCACATCCGTCACCGTCTTCGGGAGCACGTCCCCTAAGACCGCACCCGCCAGCGTTCCGAGGGTCCATCCGAGATACGGAAGCGTCATCAGCCCGAGGAAAAATGCCGTGGTCACCGGCGTTCTGCGGGATGCCGCCACGGCGTAGATCTCATCGGTGATCCCGAACCCGAGGAACATCCGGCGCGGTGCCGACATGTCATCGGAGACATTTTGCGCAAGCGAGATACCCATCAGGGAATACCGCAGATTGATGATGAACTGCGACAGTGCCAGCTCGAACACCGAGCCTCCCGCCGCGATGGTCCTGACGCCGGCAACCTGCCCGGCGCTTGTGAGGTTCGTCATCGAGATCAACACCGTCTCCCACCAGCGGAATCCGAGGGACGCACCGAGGATGCCGAAGGTAAAGGAGACGAAGAAGTATCCGCAGGCAATCGGGAAACCGCACCTAAGACCGTCGCGCCACTCACTCCTGCGGCCCGGCCTGTCAAAAGCGCTCTCCTGCCCCCGAACGGGATTCACTTGTGACTCCTCCGACATCATTCCCTGTCGCACTCCATTCCGAAAGAGAAACGAGGCTGCCGAGGCAACCCCGTTGCGTTATCTTATCTGATATTACAATAGTTCCACGCCGCGGGACGCCGCGTATTCCACGACATCGTCCGGCCATACGGAAACCTGCACCTCGCCGATGTGGGCCTTGCGCAGGAAGAACATACAGATGCGCGACTGTCCGATTCCGCCTCCGACGGTATAGGGAAGTCTTCCCTCAAGAAGCGCCTTCTGGAAATCGAGTTCCGCGCGCTCCGGGCAGCCTGCCTTCTCCAGCTGGCTTGCAAGGGATTTCTCATCGACACGGATTCCCATGGAGGACAGCTCAAGAGCAATGTCATCCACCGGATAATACACCAGGATGTCGCCGTTCAGCTCCCAGTCATCATAGTCCGGGGCACGTCCGTCATGCTTCTCCCCGTTGGAAAGGAGGTCGCCGATCTTCATGATGAATACCGCGCCGTACTCCTTCACGGCCAGATACTCTCTCTCCTTCACGGGCTTGTCCGGATAACGGTCCAGAAGCTCCTGCGAGGTGATAAACGTGATCTCCTCGGGAAGGATGCATTGGACATAATCATACTGGTTTGCAACGTATTTTTCGGTCACGCGGAGCGCCTCATAGACCTCCTTGACGGTCTTGCGGAGCATCTCCTCCGTGCGCTGCTCCTTCGTGATGACCTTCTCCCAGTCCCACTGGTCCACGAAGATGGAGTGGATGTTGTCGGTGTCCTCGTCGCGGCGGACGGCGTTCATATCCGTGTAAAGGCCCTCGCCGTTGCGGAAGCCGTACTTGGCAAGCGCCATGCGCTTCCATTTCGCAAGGGAATGCACGATCTCCACGGGGCGCTCATCGCGCTCCTTGATGCCGAACACAACCGGGCGCTCCACGCCGTTGAGGTTGTCGTTCAGACCGGACTCGGGCGTCACGAACAACGGCGCTGTAACGCGGTGCAGATTGAGCTGCGTTGCAAGCTCTCTCTGGAAATAATCCTTCACCTTCTTGATCGCAATCTGGGTTTCCCTGTTGGAGAGGGCCGCCTTGTAGCCCTCCGGGATGTAACATCTCTCCATGGTATTCACCTTCATTTTCGTTTCTATGTTCGGAAAATATCACTCGCCGCCGGGGCTCAGTGATACAGCTTCTTCGTTTCATACACCGGCTCGCTGGTCAGATGCGTTCCGAGCTTGCGGAACACGCCCTCGTCCACCGGGGAGAGGATAACCGTGCTGTGAACCTCACAGTCGCGGAGATTCTCCAACTGCTGCATCGCCAGCTCCGCATAGTTGTCCTGGGTCGCGCAGACGGACAATGCAATGAGAACCTCGTCCGTATGAAGTCTCGGGTTGTGGTTTCCGAGGTGGTTGATCTTGAGGTCCTGGATCGGTTCGATCACCGTCGGGGACAGCAGGTTGATGCTGTCATCGATGCCCGCAAGAGCCTTCAGGGAATTCAGAAGTGCCGCCGAAGCTGCACCGAGCAGGTCGGAGGTCTTGCCGGTGATGATGCGCCCGTCGTTGAGTTCAATGGCAACAGCCGGTGCCCTGCCGGTATCCTCGGATTTTTGGATCGCGGCGGCGACCACCTTGCGGTCGGCCGTGCTGATGCCTGCCTTCCGCATCAACAGTTCAATCTTGTTCACCGCCTCATTGGTAGCGCGCGCTTTTCTGCGATCACACATGGTCGCATAGTACCGGCGGATGATCTCCTCCTTCGCAGCCGCGCAGGTGGCCTCGTCATCGATAATGCAGTTGCCTGCCATGTTGACGCCCATATCCGTCGGGGACTTGTACGGCGAGGTGCCGTAGATCCGCTCAAACATCGCATTCAAAACCGGGAAGATCTCGACGTCGCGGTTGTAGTTGACCGTAGTCTTGCCGTAAGCTTCCTGGTGGAACGGATCGATCATATTCACATCGTTAAGGTCCGCCGTGGCAGCCTCATACGCAATGTTGACAGGGTGGTTCAGCGCGAGGTTCCAGATCGGGAAGGTCTCGAACTTCGCATAGCCGGCCTGGATACCGCGCTTATGCTCATGGTAGAGCTGCGAAAGGCAGGTCGCCATCTTTCCGCTGCCGGGTCCCGGCGCCGTCACGACAACGAGAGGTCTCGTCGTCTCAATGTAATCGTTGCGGCCGAGGCCGTCCTCGCTCACGATCTTCGCAACATCCACCGGATAGCCGTCGATCTTATAGTGGCGATATACATTCAGACCCAGGTCACGCAGTTTCTTCTCGTAGTTGAGGACCGACTGCTGATCGACATACTGCGTCAAAACGACGCTGTTGACAAGCATCCCGTAACCGCGGAACGCGTCGATGAGACGGAGCACGTCGAGATCGTAGGTGATACTCAGATCCGCACGCATCTTGTTGTTAACGATATCGTTGGCGTTGATCGCGAGAACGATCTCCGCATCATCCTTGATCTGCGCAAGCATCCGGATCTTACTGTCGGGCTGGAATCCCGGCAGCACACGGGACGCGTGAAAATCGTCGAACAATTTGCCGCCGAACTCCAGATACAACTTTCCGCCGAACTGCTGAATGCGCTCCTTGATGTGCGCTGACTGCATTTCCAAATACTTGTTGTTGTCAAATCCAAGTCGTCTCATGTCCCTATCCTCGCTCTTCCTTGTTGTTTTCCTCCAGGAGGAACTCCTCAATCTCCGAACGCAGCCGCACTACGGTATCTACGATGCACGGTTCGAAATGCTTGCCCTTTTCCTTGACCAACTCATGCAGAACCTCGTCGAGGTCCATGCTCTTTTTATATACCCGCTCGGAAAGCATGGCGTCCAGCGTATCCGCGATCGCCATGATACGGGCGGGAAGCGGGATCTGCGTTCCGCGCAGTCCCTCGGGGTATCCGGTTCCGTCCCACCGCTCGTGGTGGCTTAAGGTGATCTCCTGCGCACACTTTAACAGGCGCTTGTCCGGAAGCTCGGAGAGATTCTCCGTGATCAGACGGTACCCCTCACGGGTATGATTCTTGATGATCTCGTACTCCTCGTCCGACAGGCCGCTTCCCTTGAGAAGGACCGCGTCGGGGATCGCGATTTTGCCCACATCGTGCAGCGGTGCCGCCGTCTCCATGTAAGCGATGGCACGGGCGGAAAGTTCCTGCGTGTAATATCCGTTCCGGTACATTCCCATGGCAATCATCTTCACATACGCCTGCGTGCGCCGCACGTGGGAACCGGTGCTCTTGTCGCGGAACTCGAGGAAATTCGCGAATCCGGAGATCAGCTGAAGCTGCATATCCTTCATCTGTTTGTTACTCTTGTGTAAAAGATCCAGGCTGGACTCCGTCTTGCCGACCAGCGCGATCAACACGATGGCCAGAAGCACATACTCCCAGGTGAAGCCAAATCCGAACACGCTGTACCACTCCTCGTTGGTCAATGTGTCGTAGGCGTATGTGGTTTCGTTGGCCGCCCTCAGGTACAGGGTGCCCATCATGATCAGGTAACAGAATCCCGTGATCTGCAGTGTGAACCGTTTCCGGTAATAGAGGCAGGACAGCGCCGGCATCAGGGCGTAACTGATGTACACCAGGATTCCGGCTTTCGTTGCCATGTAACAGACGCCGGTGTGCATCGCAAGCAATATGATGTACTTGATGATCCAGTTGGCGCGCTCTATGGTCTGCAGGAACCTGCACAGGATATACAGTGCGATCACGGCTGCCGAGAACAGGAAGCACTCCAGATAGTTGAACTCCTTGTTAATCCCCCAGATGCGGAGGATTGCAAGGAACGGGCCGACAAAAAGAAGCACAAGGGCGCACCGAAGTAAGATGGCGTTGACTTCCACTTCATTTTGCTGGTAGTAGTATTCGTTCTCCATGCTGTCTTCCCCTCCGTGTCCCGGCGGTCCGCCCATAGTCATACTTGTCTTATACAGCTGTCCGACCCTGCCGGGCCGGTATTCGTCACTGCTGATACTTCTCGGCCTGCTCCTTCACCCAGGTGTCGTCCTCGAAGTAATTGATCCGCATCGCGGCCTTGACTTCCGCCAGAGTTGCAGCGGCTGTCTTCTGTGCCTCCAGGCTGCCCTTGCGGAGGATCTCCAAAATTTCCGGAATGTGCTTCTGCAGCTCTGCGCGTCTTTCGCGGATCGGAGCAAGCTCCTCCTCCAAAACGGCGCACAGGAAGCGCTTGATCTTCACATCACCGAGACCGCCGCGGCGGTAGTGGTCCTTGAGCTCATCAAGGTTGTTGTATTCCGGAAGATACTTTGCAAACTGCTCGGGCTTGCAAAATGCATCCAGATAGGTGAACACCGCATTGCCCTCCACGGTTCCCGGATCGGTCACCTTAATGTGGTTCGGGTCGGTGTACATATTCATGACCTTCTGCTTCACTTCCTCGGCGGTGTCCGCAAGATAGATGCAGTTCCCGAGGGACTTGCTCATCTTCGCCTTGCCGTCGGTTCCCGGAAGACGCTTGCAGGTCTCATTGTCCGGGATCACCGCCTCGGGCTCCACCAGAACATCGCCGTAGATCATGTTGAAGCGGCGGACGATCTCTCTCGCCTGCTCGATCATCGGAAGCTGGTCCTCGCCCACCGGCACGGTCGTGGCCTTGAACGCCGTGATGTCGGAAGTCTGGCTCACGGGATAGGTGAAGAATCCCGCCGGGATGCTCTCCTCAAACCCGCGCATCACGATCTCGTTCTTCACGGTGGGATTTCTGTGAAGTCTCGCAACGGTCACAAGGTTCATGTAGTAAAATGTCAGTTCCGTGAGTTCCGGGATCTGTGACTGGATGAAGATCGTGCACTTCTCCGGGTCAAGACCCGCCGCCATATAATCAAGCGCAACCTCGAGAATGTTCTCGCGGACCTTCTGCGGGTTGTCCGCATTGTCCGTCAGAGCCTGCGCATCTGCGATCATGATGAATATCTTGTCAAACTCGCCGGAGTTCTGCAGCTCCACGCGGCGTTTCAAAGAACCCACGTAGTGTCCCACATGCAGCCGTCCCGTCGGCCGGTCTCCGGTTAAAATAATCTTGCCCATCTCTGTCCTCCCGATGGATTCATCCGTGGAATCCGCGTAGTCGGAAAATGAATCCGCATATACTTACATAACTTAATAAATATAGCAATTACGCGCCCGAAAGTCAATCGCATTCGGGCGCGAAACTGTCAAAATTCATTCTGTTTTTTTGTGGAATTTACTGATCCATCTTCTTCGCCACCGCGAGGGCCAGCTGCATCATCTCGGTGAAGGAGTTCTGTCTCGCCTCCGCCGGAAGGTTTTCGCCGGTGATCAGGTGATCCGAGATGGTACAGATCGCGAGGGCTCGCTTGCCGGCTCTCGCCGCGTTCATAAACAGTGCCGCCGCTTCCATCTCCACGCAGAGCACTCCCATTTTCCCCCATGCGTTCAACGGCTGCTCCGCATCCGTGAAGGCCTCGGGGTCACCGTAGAAGCGATCGCTGGATACCAGGTTTCCGACGTGGTACTTCAAGCCTAGTTCCTTTGCCGATTCTACTGCAGTAGAAAGCAGTGTGTAATCGCTGATCGCGGAAAATGTTCCCGGCAGGTTGAACTGCTTGGCGTAGTTGCTGTCATAGCATGCGCCCTGAGCGATCACCACATCCCGCACGTGCACGTCGGGGCTGTAGGCTCCCGCAGAACCGATGCGGATGATATTTTCCACCCCGAAGAAATTGTAAAGCTCATAACTGTAGATGCCGATGGAGGGCATTCCCATGCCGCTGGCCATCACGCTCACCCGGACGCCGTCGCAGATTCCGGTATATCCCTGGATGCCGCGGACATTGTTGACCAGCACCGGATCGGTCAGAAACGTCTCCGCGATGAATTTGGCGCGGAGCGGATCGCCGGGCATGAGGACGGTTTTCGCGAAATCGTCCGGTGTGCACGCAATGTGCGGGGTCGGATAGTTTGCCATAGTTTCTGCCTCCTTAGGAAAAATAACTCAGACGGCTGTGCTTCTTCTCGTTGAGGATTGACTTCACCTCGCCCACAACCTTGCTGGTCCCGAGCCGGTCTGCGCCGAGCTCCAAAAACTGCTCCGCGTCCTCAATGGAGCGGATCCCGCCGGCCGCCTTCACCTTCTTGCCCTTGCAGTGCATCGCCAGCAGCTCCACATCGTGGAATGTCGCCCCGCCGCCGGCAAATCCCGTCGAGGTCTTGATGTAGTCCGCGTTGGAGCGCGACACCACATCGCAGAGTGCGATCTTCTCCACCTCCGTGAGCTTGCAGGTCTCGATGATCACCTTCAGGAGCTTGCCGTCGCAGGCCTTCTTCACGGCGTTGATCTCCGAGAGGATCTCGTCGTAAAGGCCGTCCTTGACCATTCCGAGGTTGATCACCATATCGATCTCCGCTGCCCCGTTCCGCACGGCGTCCACCGTCTCCGCGCACTTCACGGCGGTGGTGGCGTAGCCGTTCGGGAATCCGATCACGGTGCAGACCGGAACGCCGCCCTTCACATACTCCACGGCCTTCTTTACGTAGCTCGGCGGAATGCACACGCTTGCGGTGTGAAACCGCACGCCGTCGTCACAGATCCCGCGGATCTCCTCCCATGTGGCCGTTGTCGACAACAGCGTATGGTCGACTTTGTTCAACAGATCCTGTATCTCCATTTACCCCTCCTCCGGTATCCCGCTTTGTGCGGAAAACCTTTTTTTCATGATACCATGCAAAAGGCCCTTCGTCACGCACTTTTCTCACTTTTTCGGGTCGGAAAATGCGCGTTCCGCGATTGTTCTCACTCTTTGCCAAAATACCTGTCAAAAAGAAACGCGGTGAGCTGTTCCGCCGCTTTTTTGTGGGTCACGACGCTGGGATGCCAGTCCACCGCGATCCCGTCATTTTCCATATCCTGAAGTGCGAACCGCATCGTCGCGATGCGCTCATCGCCGCTCTCCTCCCGGTACTCCCGCGCCGCCTGCTCCATGGACCCGCACAGCCGCTGATCCATAATCCCGAGGGTGCACAGGATCTGCGCTCCCGGATTGCATGCGCGCACCGTCTGAAGGAACCGTTTGTACTCGTCGATGTACTCGCGCTGTCTCGCGGCGTCCTCCCCGCAGTAGCTCGCATCGTTGGTTCCCAGGTTGACAACGACCAGGTCGGGCTGCAGCTTTGCAAAATCCCACGCCATGTCCCTGGGCTTCACCCTGTCCGCGAAGGCTCCGTAGGAATCCCCCATGGTCCGGTACACCGGCGGGACAAGGCTGTCGATGCGGCGGGTTCCGCTCTCCGTGTACCCGGAGATGATCCCGTAGCCGCTGAAGGAAACCATGCTGTAATCGGCGTCCGCCGCCTGCGCCGTCAGGTAGGCATAGGCTTTGGTGGCATCCTCGTTGGCGGTGCGGTACAGATCCCCGAGCTCGCCGTCCACGCCGTATCCGCAGGTGATGGAATCCCCGATGAACTCGATGGTCCGGTTCTTCCGGGGCGTCGACTCCGGTTTTGTGTCGCAGATGACAGCGGCGATCCCCATGGTGGAATCCGCGCTCTCCGAAAGCTTGATCACGCGGATCACGCTCCCGTCCTCTCCGCATCCCACGTGGACCGATTCCCGGGAAGACCCCATGGTCTCCTCCGCGACCCGGTACCCGTCAATCTCAACGGCATAGCGGGGGCTGTGCACCGGATCCCCGCTCTGGAAATCCCCGGCAAGGACGATCGTGCACTCGCTGTCGCGGCAGATCCACTCCGCGCCTGACGCCGAGTAGCTGAGCCACAGCGTTCCGTCGATCTCTGCCGTTCTGCCCAGAAGTTTGGCCGTATCGGCCGTTATTTTCCACTCCATGAGAGTTCTCCTTCGTCTCTATCTTCTTCGGAAAATGCCCACCGGTTCCTTCACCACGCGGACTCGCCCGTTTATAAACCGGACGGCGTCCTCGCCCAAAACCTCGCCGCACATATATGCGGGCACGCAGGGCGGCATATGCACCAACGGCTCCGCCAGAACGCGCCCGACGCACTGCGGGGCGTCGACGTACTCGCTCTCCGCAAGGATTGCTTCCGACGGCGTCAGCACCTGAATGGGTGCCGGGATCCGTCCGGTTCCCTTCTTATGTTCCGTCGTACGAAGTGTATTGTTTACAAGCTCCGCAAGAGCTTTCTCCGTCTTCGAAAAATCCTCCTCCGTCGTCTTCACGGAGAACATCATCACCACATGGGCGGCATCCGCATACTCAACGTAGATGCCTCTCTCCTGCAGCTCCCTTGCAAGAAGCGTCCCGTCCGCAAACCCGTCTCCGGCGGCAAGGGTTATTTTCCACCGCTCCTCCCCGCAGATGCGGTATCCCGCCTCCGTCAGGCGGTTTTTCAGGGAGTCCACGCGGAGGGCCGTCCGCTCGAAGGCATTTCCGCATTCCGCAAGATACAGGTTGCACAGATCCAGGGACTGGAGGATCAGGTAGGACGGGCTCGTGGTCGCGAACATGGCAAGAGCTCTCTCCGCCCGCTCTGCCAGAGCCTGATTATCCCGGGATATGTGGAGATACGCCCCGCCCGTCAGGACCGGGAGCGTCTTGTGGGCGGAATCGCAGCAGAGATCCGCGCCGAGATCCATGGGATGCAGGGATTCCGCAAGGAACTTTAAGTATGCGCCGTGGGCGTTGTCCACCGCCAGGAAGCACCCGGAACGGTGGCACACCTCCGCAAGCTCTGCAATGTCGGGCATATACCCGAGGTAATCCGGACAGGTGACAAAAACCGCGGAGGGCATGGTTCCGGCTGCCCGGTGCTCCTCGATGATCTCCGCCAGTTCCTCCCCGGTAATCCCGCAGCTCTCGTAGGAAACCGTGCCGTCCCCCTCCATGCGGGGCATGATCCAGTCCACATCCACATCCAGAAGCGCCACGGCGTCAAGGAACGACCGGTGCACGTTGCGCGTCGCAAGGATCCGCGGGGCAATCCCGCGGTGAAGCGCGGTGATCTTCAGGAGAAAGACCATCGCACGGATGCACAGGGATGACCCCTCCGTGGAGTACAGTGTCCGGCATCCGAACAGGGATCCGGCGTTGGCCTCGCTCTCGGCGATGATGCCGCAGGCCTGGGACAGAACATCCGCCCCGTCGATTTCCGTGATGTCAAAGGGCTCCACGCCAAGCGGCCCGGCCACTCCTTTGTGTCCGGGCATATGCAGGCGCACCGCATTGCTCTCGCGGTACTCCTGAACAAAATCATAAATCGGTGTATTCACCTTTTCTCTCCTCTTTATTCCTCTTCCGAGGACTCCGCCACCTTCAGCATGATGGCGCACTCCAGTCTCTTGCGGAACAGCTTGCACCCGTCCTCGTACACACCGCGGACCGAGCCGGTGGCGTGGTACGCGTTGGCCGCGCAGCCGCCGGCGCAGTACAGCCTCGCCCAGCAGTCCCGGCACTCCTCTCGGGCGTACACGTTGCAGTCGCCGAACTCCGAGCGGACCGCCGTGTTCGTGACGCCGTTCCAAATGTCGCCCAGTTTAAAGCTGTCCTCCCCGACAAACTGATGGCACGGGAAGAGATCGCCCCAGGGGGTGACCGCCATGTACTCCGTTCCCGAGCCGCAGCCACTGATCCGCTTGTAGATGCAGGGGCCGTCTTCCAAATCGATCATATAGTGGTAGAAGGTGAAGGGTCTTCCCTCCTTCTCCCGCTCAAGCATCAGCTCCGCAAGCTTTTCGTACTGCCCGCAGACGATTTTCCGATCCTCCTCCGTGAGGGCCATGGGATCTCCCGGCGCACACACGACGGGTTCCATGCTGAGCTCCGTAAACCCGAGGTCGAGCATGACCTTGATATCCTCTAAGAAATCCGGGTTTGCGTGGGTAAAGGTCCCGCGGATATAGTAGTTCTTTCCGCCTCTCGCCTCGACAAACTTCTGAAACTTCGGGACGATGGTCTCCCAGCTGCCGTTCCCCGCGTAATCCTTGCGAAACCGGTCGTGAACCTCCTTGCGGCCGTCAAGGCTCAGCACCACATTGTGCATTTCCCGGTTGGAAAATTCGATCACCTCATCATCGATGAGCATTCCGTTGGTGGTTAATGTGAAGCGGAAATTCTTTCCCTTCTCCTTCTCGATGCTTCTCGCATACTCCACGATCTGCTTCACGACCTCCCAGTTGAGAAGGGGCTCGCCGCCGAAGAAATCGACCTCGAGGTTTTGTCTCGTTCCGGAGTTTTCCACCAGGAAATCGATGGCGCGCTTTCCGGTCTCAAAGCTCATCAGCGCACGCTCGCCGTGGAATCTTCCCTGGCTGGCAAAACAATAGCTGCAGTTTAAGTTGCAGGAGTGTGCGACATGCAGGCACAGGGCTTTTACGACGCCGCTGGTCCTCGCCTTCAGCTCTCCCGCCATCGGGGCAAAGGTGTCCTCCGCGAAGAGTTTTCCTTCCAAAGCCAGATCCGCGATCTCATCGTAGATCTCCGCGAGTTCCTCGTCGGATACTCCCTCATAGCGCCCGGAAAGCTCCCGGACCGCCTCCTCCTTCGACGACTGCCCGTAGATTGCGATCATGTCATAGGTCGCGTCGTCCACCTCGTGGATGGAACCGGATGCGATGTCCATGACGATGTTATGTCCTGCCAGTTTGTATTGATGTATCATTGTAGCTCCTGTCTCCTAATAAAAAATCGCCCGAGTGGGCGATTTTTTGTCATTCTTGATTGGCTGCCGATTACTTGTTGCTCTTCTCGCACTTCTGATTCGCAATACCGCAGCTCGTCTTGCAAGCCGACTGGCAGGATGTCTGGCACTCACCGCATCCGCCCTTCTTAGCGCTCTCGCAGAGATTGCGCGTGTTCATCGTCTTGATATGCTTCTTTTCCATAATAACCTCCTGTTACATCCGTTATCTTGTTCGTAACAACTGGGAACAGTTTAGCGGATTCCGCGAAAAATGTCAATAGGTGCTTGGCACCGAACGTGCTTTCCCGCCTGTGTTATTCGTTCTTCAGATATGCCTCGATGTCCTTCATTGCGGCTTCCTCATCCGCTCCGTTCACCGTAACGGTGACATTGGAACCGGTCGGAAGAGCAAGACTCATCATGCCCATGATGCTCTTTGCATTAACCTTTTTGTTCTCACACTGAACATACACGCTGCTGTCGTAACGGCTCGCAACCTGTACCAGCAGGGCTATCGGTCTGCCGCCGAGACCGTTGGGAATGTTAACTGTCACATCCTTGGAAATCATTGACTCAACCTCCTTCTTTCAACCGTAACCCCTCAGCCACATCACATAGTTTTTGCAATCGATGATTGACGCCTGACCGGCCCAACGGCGGCGAGGCATACTTCCCCAATTCCTGCAGCGAAGCCTCCGGGTTCTCCAACCGGATCCTCGCCATCTCCTGAAGCTCTTCCGGCAGCTTCTCAAGTCCAATCTTCTGCCGGATCAGCTCTATCGCTTCAATCTGCCGCCCGGATGCACGCGTCGTCTTCGCGAGGTTGGAAACTTCACAGTTCACCTGCCTCTGGATCTCTCCGCGCTTGTTCCGCATCACCCGGATGTCCTCGAACCGCACCCTCGCGGCACCGGCATCCATCAGGGTCAGCATATCGGCGATCTGCTCTGCGTCTTTCAGATACACCACGTATGACCCGCGCCGGTTCCAAACCCTGGGTTCGCATTCGAATTGCTCCAGGAACTCCGCCGTCTGACGGCTCACCGTCTCGGACGGAACGGCAATCTCAAAATGGTACGATTTTTCGGGATCGTTCATCGCCCCTCGCATGAGGAACAGCCCGCGCAGAAAACTTCTGGCACAGCACTCCCTCTTCGGCACGGAAAATGCCCAATCCGACAGGGGTTCCGGAGCCGTTACGGGGTTCCCCGAAGGCCTTTGAAATCCCATCTCCTCCGTGCATCGCAAGACATTGTCCCGGCCGCTCACAAGAACGGTTACGCACCGCCCGCGTCGGCATTCGACAGTTGTCTTATCGGCACCAATGTTCATATTAAAGGACTTTTTCAGAAATGTAAAGCACTTTTTCGCAATTATTTCTTTTTCCGCCGAAAAAACAAGGATCCACTCGCCGTCCTGCGTTGTTTCCACCGTGCCGCCGCACAAAAGCATGCCTGCTGCCTCAGCGATACGGCAATGTTTTCCCGACGGAACCCTGTCCGTCAATTCCAGTTTCAGGTCTTTCGCAAATGACATTCTTTCGCCCCTTTCGCCGGACTGTAATGCCTGTTTTGCTACGCAAGGAATTTCACTTCCGGTTCCAGCTTCACCCCGGATTTTTCAAACACGATCCGCTGTACATCCGCGATGAGTTTCTTCACGTCCGCCGCGGTGGCGCCGCCCTTGTTGACCACAAATCCGCAGTGCTTCTCGGAAACCTGGGCTGCACCCACGGCATATCCGCGGAGTCCGGCATCCTCGATCAGCTTCCCCGCAAAATACCCTGTCGGGCGCTTGAAGGTGCTTCCCGCACTGGGGAACTCCAACGGCTGTTTCTCCTTCCGCTTCGCGGAGAGCTCCAGCACTTTCCCGCGGATGGCTTCACGGTCGCCCGCCTTCATGGAAAAGGTTGCTCCGGTCACGATGTAGTTTTTCTCCGGGATCACGCTGTACCGGTAGGAAAGCTTCAGATCCCCGGCCGGCATCCTGCGGCATTCGCCGTCCGCCGTGAGAATCCGCACCTCCCGAAGGGAATCCACGATCTCCCCGCCGTAAGCGCCGGCGTTCATCACGATCCCGCCGCCCACCGTTCCGGGAATTCCCGTGGCGTATTCCATGTCCGCAAGCCCGCGCTCGCACGCATCCCTCGCAAATCCCGAGAGCGACATTCCCGCCGTCACGGCAGCGAGGACCAGCCCGCCCTCCTCGCGGTAGGAAACCGCGCTGTGCTTATCCTCCATATGGATCAGCGCGCCTGCGATCCCCTCGTCCGCAACCAAAACGTTGCTGCCGTTTCCGAGGATCTGACGGCGGATTCCCTCCGACTTCAGGAGACGGATCGTCGCCGCAAGCTGCTCCTCATCCGCAGGGACAAGATACACCTCCGCGGGACCGCCGATCCGGAAGGTCGTGTGGGCCGCCATGGGCTCCTTCTCGCGGAAAATGCCCTTCGTCCCGTACAGGGATGCCAGTAATTGTTTTTGTTTCTCAGTAATCATGGATCTCCAGCAAATGTAATAATACTCAACCTTCCAGCGTCATGCGCGCGGCGCCGAAGATACCGGCGTCGTTGCCGAGCTCCGCAAGGCGGAACACCTTGTTCCGCAGTGCCGGAAGGATATTGTCATTGTAATGCTTCTCAATGGCGTCCAGAAGAATGGTTCCCGCCTTGCTGACGCCTCCACCGATGACGAAAGCCACCGGATCGGCGACCGCCGCCACATGGGACAGCGCAAGGGCAAGGTACTGACCGAGGTTATCCACCAGATCACAGGCAACCGCATCGCCCTTCTTCGCCTCATCGAAAATGTCCTTCGCCGTCAGGTTAGCAAACCCGTGGAGGGATGTGCCTACCGACTCGGAAGCCAGGCGCTTCTTCGCCATGCGGACGATACCCGTCGCCGAAGCGTACTGCTCCAGATGTCCTCTGCAGCCGCAGCCGCAGCGGTCCGTCTCCTCAGGGTTGACCACGATATGGCCGATTTCCGCTGCCGCGCCGTTACTTCCGCACACGATCTTCCCGCCGAGGATCAAACCTCCGCCGACGCCCGTGCCGAGGGTCACCATCAGCATATCGGAATAGCCGCGTCCGCCGCCCTTCCACTGTTCTCCGAGTGCCGCGACGTTGGCGTCGTTGCCCACACGGACCGGCACGCCGAGCATCTGCTCCATCATCACGCGCACATTGATATGATCCCAGCCGAGGTTCGGGCACAGAAGGACCATACCGTCCGCGAGAACCGGCCCGGGCACACCCATGCCGACGCCGATGACCTGATCCTGCGTCAATCCTTCCTCCCCCATCACCTCCGAGATGGAGGCTGCGAGTTCTCCTGGAATCTTCACACCGCCCGCCTCGCGGTTGGTGGGGATTTCCCATTTGCGGACGACCGTGCCGTCCTGTGTGAACAAGCCGCATTTGATGCTCGTTCCGCCGATATCGATTCCAAAACAGTATCTCATAACTTTTACTCCTCGCCGTTTGCGTGCTTCATCAGGTTCTCCGTCACGCGCTTCTGAAGCTCGAGAGCTGCGTTGTAACCCATCTTCTTCTGACGGTAGTTGATGGCCGCCGCCTCACAGATGATGGCCAGGTTCCGGCCGGGACGGATGGGGATGTTGTTGCACACCACGCGGTTTCCGAGGAACTCCGTATATTTCTCCTCAAGGCCCAGACGGTCGTACTCCTTCTCGCGGTCCCACTCCTCCAGCTGGATCACGAGGTCGATGGTCTGGGTCTCCTTGACGCTCTGGACGCCGTACAGCGTCTTGACGTCGATGATGCCGATACCGCGGAGCTCAATGAGATGTTTCGTCACATCGGGCGCGGAACCGAACAGCGTATCGTCACTCACCTTCTTGATCTCCACAACGTCGTCCGAAACAAGACGGTGTCCTCTCTTGATGAGCTCGAGAGCCGCCTCGCTCTTGCCGATGCCGCTCTCACCCATGATGAGAAGTCCCTCGCCGAAGACGTCTACCAAAACGCCGTGGATCGAGATGCGCGGTGCCAGCTGTACCTTGAGCCACCGCACCAGCTCCGCCACCAAAGCCGTGGTCTCCATGCTGCTCTGGAACACCGGAACTCCCTTGTCGAGAGCCAGTTTCCGCATGCCGTCGCTCACGTGGAGATTCCGGCAGAAAATGATGCACGGAACGCCGTATCCCATCAGTCTCGAGAAACAGATGTGGCGGTCCTCCGAGGTCATCTCGTTTTTATACATATACGCGTACTCCACGTTTCCGATCAGCTGTACGCGGTCCTTGTCGAAATCACTGAAAAAGCCGGCGAGCTGCAGTGCAGGCCGGTTGATCTCGGGCTTCGATATTTTCCTCTTTGAGATATCAATCTCCGGCGTCAGATTGACGAGATTCATCTTCTCGACCATCTTTACCAGCGATACTTCATATGTGCTCATACCTACCTCCGAATGCGTTGTAAGGCCGTGGAACACACGACCCTGCAATAAATTATAAAACAACCGCGGTAGAATTGCAACCGAGACTGTTTTCGTCACTCCGCATGCAGAAATGCGTACACCGACGCCGCTGCCGCCTTGTTCATCCCGGGAACACCGGCCAGCTCCTCCTCGGTGGCCTCCCGAAGCTCCGTCATGCTCTTGTAATACGACATGAGCGCCCTCCGTCTCGAGGGACCGATACCCGGGATATCGTCTAACACCGACTTGGTCTGTTCCTTCGAGCGGAGCATCCGGTGATACTCGATGGCAAACCGGTGGGTCTCATCCTGGATCCGTGTCACCAGCGCTGCCACTTCCGCGCTGGCGCCTGTCGCTCCGCTGCTCGCGCCGGACAGGGCGAGCTCCTTTCCGCGGAAATACAGTCCCCTGGTGCGGTGCCGATCATCCTTCACCATGCCGCAGACAGGGATCGAGAGGCCGAGTTCCGCAAGGACTTCCTCCGCAACCTCGATCTGTCCCTTGCCGCCGTCCATGAGAATGACGTCGGGAAATGCCGCAAACGCCGACAGGGTATTGTCCTCCCGCTCCCGAAGGCCGTGGGTGAAGCGCCTCGTCAGCACCTCCCGCATGGAAGCGTAATCGTCGGGGCCGTCCACGCTCTTGATGCGGAACTTGCGGTAGTCCGATTTGCGGGCCCGCCCGTCGGTAAATACCACCATGGATCCCACGCTGTGGAACCCGCTGATGTTGGAGATGTCGAAGGATTCCACGCGGCGCAGTCCGGGGATTTCCAAAAGATCTCCCAAAGCCCGCATCGCGCCGATGGTCCGCGCCTCCTCCCGGGTGATCTTCTCCAGGTCCTTGGCGACGACCATGCGGGCATTTTCCTTCGCGAGGCGTACAAGCCTCTCCTTATCACCGATCTTCGGCACGCGGAAATGAACCGGCATGCCCCGTTTCTCCGCAAGCCACGTCTCCAGAAGCTCGGACTCCTCCGGCAGGATTTCCGTCATGATCTCCTTCGGGATATACGGCGTGCCGCCGTAAAACTGGGTGAGAAACGCGGCAAGGATCTCCTCGTCGGTCTTCTCCGCAGTTTCCTGCATATGGTAATGCTCACGGCCGATGATCTTGCCGTCGCGCTCGAAGAAAATCTGTACAACACAGTGCTCCCCGTCTCTCGCCATACCGATGATATCGCGCTCGTCCAGATGCTTATCGTTGGCGTGCTGCACCTGCGAGAGGGCCTTCACGCGCCCGATCAGATCCCGGAATTCCGCCGCCTTCTCAAAGGCCAGCGCCTCGCTGGCTTCCGTCATGCGCGCGGTGAGGTAGGCGATCCCGTCGGAGTAATCCCCGCCGAGGAATTTAAGCACCTTGGCCACCTGCTCCGCGTAAGCTTCCTCGCTCACCCCGCCGATGCAGGGCGCGTCGCACTGCCCGATCTGATGGTACAGGCAGGGGCGCAGATTCGGATCGGTGGACGGCAGGGGACGGTTACAGGTGCGGATGTGATAGATTTTCCGAAGAAGCTCGATGGTATCGCCGACCGACACGCCGTTGGTGAAGGGGCCGAAGTAGCGGGCCTTGTCCTTCTCCTGCTTTCTCGTGAGGATCACCCGCGGGAACGGCTCATCCACCGTAACCTTGATGAACGGATAGGTCTTGTCATCCTTCAGTAAGGTGTTGTACGGCGGCCGGTTTTCCTTGATGAGATTGTTCTCTAAGACAAGGGACTCAAGCTCGGAGGTGACCACAATGTATTCAAACCAGTTGACCTGCGAAACCATGCGGCGGATCTTCGGGGAGAGCTTGCTCCCCTCGCGGAAATACTGGCTCACGCGGCGCTTTAAGATCTTCGCCTTGCCGACGTAGAGTATGCGGTCGCCGGCGTCGTGCATGATGTACACGCCGGGGCACGACGGCAGTTTCGCAAGTTCCGCATGAATGTCAAAATCCCGCATGACGCGTCCTCCGAACTTTTTTCTCTCTCCTCGGAGCCTTCCTCCGGTCTTACCGGAACTCCGAAAAATACTTCTCCGCCAGCTCGTCCGAGATTCCCTTCGTCTTCACGAAATCCGCGATGACACGGGCGCAGCGGCCGGTCACCATCTGCCGGAGAAGCTTCACACTGCTCTGCCAGCCGGAATAACTGCGGTAGTTGGTCTTCTTGACCGGATCCTTGACCGGATTCCAGCGCTTGCAGTTATACGGCATGTCGTGAATGATCTTCGCCTCGAGCTCGTCGATGTAGGCAAGGGCATTCTCCTCGTTGAAAACTTCCTTGTAGATCAGTGCCATCCGCTGACAGAACAGTTCCCGGAACTCCGGGTTTTCCAGCAGGCGGTACACTAAAGCGTTAAATGTATAATACCCTGCGTTGAAGGTCCCTAACTGCTCGGCAGTGATTCCCTCGGGCATCTTGTTGAGCGTCAGGTCGCAGTCGTATAGGATGTAGAACCATTTTCCGTCGCCGTACTTGCACACGCGAACGTTGTCCATGTCGATGTTGCCGTTCCACAGCTGGATGATGTAGTAGTCGGCGACGCTCTGCAGGTTCACCACGGACTTCACGTACTCGTAGGCTTCGGTATCCTTCAGACGGTTCTCCGAGATGAACTTCCACAGGTCGGTGAACTCTTTGCCGTCGGATCCGCAGCTGACGGTGTGCATCTGTTTGACGATGGTGACCTCCTCGGGATCGCAGCCGTAGTGGGAGGCGACCATGTCCTCGTCGATGTGCTCGCGGATATAGTAGATCCCGCGGTATTCGCCGTTCACATAGAGGTTTACCGGCCGGTAGGCCTGTACCAAAACGTCATCGATGACGCCGCCGGACATGGCAAGGCTCGAGACGAACTCGTCCTTCATCATCGCGCCCTCGACATCCTGGGAACCCGAGCGGAGCACCAGCGAATTGAACTCGTCGATGTCGAGATTGTCAAACATCCGGTAGCGGAGTTTGGATGCTCCGTACGCGGAGGAAAAGGTAACCTGATAACTCTTCTTGATATATGCCCGGCTCGATCCTCCGAAGTTGCTGACGGCACAGTCCTCGGAAAATTCCAGCCTGCCGTCGGAAAACAGGGAAAGGTTCGCGGCGTACTTGCGCGAAGACTGGTAGTTCTCCGTCATCGTGTCGAAATCCGATTGCTTCATCGTAAGCATCAACACGTCGAGCTCGTACTCCGGCGCGTCGAAGTTGTAGCAGAAGGACGCCGTGAAGCTGTCAAGACAGTTCTCCTGCGAGGCGTAGGCGCGCAGCGTGCAGTTTGCGGAGAGGGTGATCGGCTCGCCATCCCAGACCTTCGAGGAAGGGCCCGGCTTGCTTCCGTCGAGGGTGTACCGGATGGTGCCCTCGGTGATGAAGGAAACCTTCTGTGTTCCCCCGTGAAATCCCGGCTCCAGGTCCACATCGGGAACCGCAGCCATCCGCTCCAGGCCGTCCCCGTTGGCCGCGCCGAGACTCGGCGTGTCAAAGATGCGGAAGCCCTCTCCCGCTCCGGACCTGCCGTAGCTTACATTTTGCGGGAGACGCGGGTATTCCACCTTGTCGATGACGTTGCCCTGCCGGTCAGACAGAAACACCTTCTCCCCGAAGTAGGACAGCTTAAACGCCAGGTCATAGTCATCCTTCGCGGCGTACTTGCCGGTACAGTAGAGAAGAACGTACCCGCCGGAGGGAAGCTCCGCCTCCGGAAGCGGGTAATCGGTCAGATGCTTTTTCGAGTCGGACAGACAGTAGTCCGACAACTGGATCGTCTCCTCCGACGCGTTGTACAGCTCGATCACATCGTAGTAGTTCTTGTTTTTCTCGCTGTATTTCGTGTTGGTCGGAAGGATCTCGTTGATGTACAAAAGAGGCTTCTTTACCTCGGGCTCAACCGGGGTGGGCGTCGCCTCCGCGATCACGGTCGTCGGAGCCGGGGTCGGAACCCGGCCGGTTCCCGTGGGTTCCGGGGTTGCCGCCGGAGTTTCGCCGACAGCAGAAGTATCCGCTGCCTCGCGGGTACCCGAATTCACCTTCTTGGAGTTTCTCCAGGTTACCAACGCAAAGACCGCGGCAAGGGCAATCAGCAACAGAATGACCTTTCTCATGCGTCTGCTCCTTGTTCCGGGCACCTTCTTCCGGTTGAAATACCGGTCCGGTTTCCTGCCGTACAACTGGGAAAAACGCGAGCATAACCCGCGTTTTCCGACTGCTTCCGGAGGATTCCCTCCGGTCTATCTGTTTCCTTCTCCGGTCCTCCCGCTGTTACACCGTGGGGGTACCGTCTTCCTCTGCCGCAGAACCTTCCTCAAGATCGATGGTCTCGACGGCTGCCGGCTCGTCGCTCTTCTCGCCTCTTACGCGGCGGAAAATGTCCATAAACTGAGCGCCGGTGATGGTCTCCTTCTCGATCAGGAACGCTGCAGCCTCCTCCATGACGGCGACGTTCTCGCGAAGCATCTGCTCCGCCTCCGCGTAGCAGGCGCCGATGGTATTCTTCACCTCGGTGTCGATCTTCGTCGCGGTCTCGTCGCTGCATGTGGTCACCGCACGGCCGTCAAGATACCGGCTCTCAATGGTCTCCAAAGCGACCATTCCGAACTCCTCGGACATACCGTACATGGTGATCATCTGGCGCGCAAGGGTCGTAGCACGTTCGATATCGTTGCTTGCGCCGGTGGTGATGGAATTGAACTTCACCGCCTCCGCCGCGCGTCCTCCGCACAGGGTCCGGATTTCCCGAAGGATATCGTCCTTCGAGCTTAAGTATTTCTCCTCCTCGGGCACCTGCATGGTGTATCCGAGAGCGCCCATGGTACGCGGCACGATGGTGATCTTCTGCACCGGCTCCGCGCCCTTCTGGAGCGCTGCCACCAGGGCGTGACCGATCTCGTGGAACGCGACGATCTTCTTCTCCTCCGGTCCGAGGATGCGGTCCTTCTTCTCCTTGCCGGCGAAGACGACCTCCACGGACTCCATGAGGTCGGACTGCTGCACCACCGTGCGGCCTTCCTTGACCGCGAGGATTGCAGCCTCGTTGATGATATTGGCAAGATCCGAACCGACGGCACCGCTGGTCGCAAGGGCAATCGCCTCGAGATCCACGGAATCGTGCATCAGGACATTTTTTGCATGAACCTTCAGCGTCGCAAGACGGCCCTTCAGGTCGGGCTTGTCGACGATGATGCGCCGGTCGAAACGGCCGGGACGCAGGAGCGCCTTGTCCAGGATCTCCGGGCGGTTGGTCGCCGCCAGGATCACGACACCCTTCGAGGTATCGAAACCGTCCATCTCCGCAAGGAGCTGGTTTAATGTCTGCTCGCGCTCGTCGTTGCCGCCGCCGTACCGGCTGTCGCGGCTCTTGCCGATGGCATCGATCTCATCGATAAATACGATACACGGCGCCATCTGCTGTGCCTGACGGAACAGATCACGGACGCGGGATGCGCCGACGCCGACATACATTTCCACAAAGTCCGAACCGGACAGCGAGAAGAACGGAACCTTCGCCTCGCCGGCCACAGCCTTCGCAAGCAGGGTTTTACCGGTTCCGGGAGGACCTACCAAAAGCGCACCCTTCGGAAGTTTCGCACCGATTCGGGTGTATTTGGCGGGGTCATGCAGGAAGTCCACGAGCTCCAGCACGGACTCCTTTGCCTCCTCCTGACCGGCCACATCCTTGAAGGTGACTCCGGTCTCCTTCTCCACGTACATCTTCGCCGTGGATTTGCCGGCTCCGAAACTGCCGACGCCGTTTTTGGAGAGCATCCGGTACGCTCCCCACAGCATCAGGTAGATAAATACAAACGGGAGGACATAGGCAAGCAGGACATCGATGATGGTGGTGCTCTTGTCCACGATCAGACGCTTGTACTCAAGAGCTTCGACACCCTCCTTCTCCTCGGTCCGCGCCCTGGCTTCCTCCAGCCGTTCCGTCAGTTTGGAATCGGACTCGATGATACCCGTGTAATAGGTTTCCACGCGCTCATCGGGCTTGGCGCTCTCCCGGGGATAGATCACGATCTTGTCGTAATCCTCCTGGATCTCAAGCTTCTCAATCTCATCCTTCTCCAGCATCTCAAGGAACTCCCCGTAGGTAATCTCCCGGTTGCGGATCTTGTTGACCTCAGACGAGATGAACATATAGCAGAGCATGACGATCAGGAACAGGATCACGGTCAGGATGATGCGGGTGATCACGCCGTTCTTCCGGTTATCGTTCTTCTTGTCATTTCCGCTCTTGTTGTCGTTGTTCGATGTTGCCACCGTCGTTCTCCCTCCTGAATCCGGCCTTATTTTCCGAACGGAAAGCCGAACTCATTACTTCTCTGCTTCCAGCGCATCCACCGCTTCCTTCATCACCGAAGCGATGTCCTCGTGGATGACCAGCGAGGCCTCGGAATCGGCCGTCGTGGTGCTCTTGTTGATCAAAATCAGGTTTTTGCCGCGATAATAATGGATCAGCCCGGCCGCCGGATACACGATCAGCGATGTCCCGCCGACGATCAGCGTGTCCGCCGACATGATGGCCCGCACGGCGTTGTTGATGACCGTGTCGTCCAGACTCTCCTCGTAGAGCACTACATCCGGCTTGATCACGCCGCCGCACTCGCACCGCGGCACGCCGCCTGCCTCCAGGATCGCATCCACGCCGTAAAACTTACGGCATCGCGTGCAGTAGTTGCGCAGCACGGACCCGTGCAGCTCGTACACAACCTTCGAGCCCGCCTTCTGGTGCAGCCCGTCGATGTTCTGGGTCACCACCGCGGAGAGCCTGCCCATCTGCTCCAGTCTTGCCAAAGCCTTGTGGCAGTCGTTGGGCTGGGCCTGCGGATACACCAGGTGGTTTCTGTAGAAATCAAAGAAATCCTCCGGGTACCTCTCGTAAAATGTCCTCGACACCATCTCCTCGGGAGACAGCGTCCGGTGCAGTTTCTGATGGAACAGTCCGTTTGCGCTCCGGAAATCCGGGATGTTGCTGGCGGTCGATACGCCCGCTCCTCCGAAAAATACGATGTTGCTGCTCTCCCGCAGCACATCCGTCAGCTTCTGTCTCAGCTCGTTCATACCCTTCTCCTTTCCGCTGTGCTGTCACTCCGTATCGATTGCGGCCTTGCGATAGTACAGCGGTGAAACCCCGTAATACTTCTTGAACAGTTTGCTGAAATGATACACGTCGTCATACCCGACCTGCGCAGCGATTGTTCGGATGCTGCCGCGGTTCTCCTCCAGCATCTCCTTAGCCTTGGCGAGACGGATCTGGATCAGGTAGTTGATGGGCGAATCCCCTGTCTTCTCCTTGAAGATCTTCGAGATGTAGACAGGGCTTAGGTACATATTCTGTGCGATCCCGTCAAGGGAGATATGCTGGGAATAGTTGGATTTCAGATACTGGATGATCTTCTGCACAACGTAACTCTTCGAGTAGCTCTCGAAGGGAATGCCGACGACCTCATCCCGCGGTTTCTCCGCAACCGCCCGGTACAGAAGGATCAGGATCTTCATCATCTGCGCCTGCACCAGGTAGTACCGCCCGGACTGCGGCGCCATATTCTCATCGATGATCTCGTAGCAGCAGCGGCTGATCTCCCGCTTCACCTCGTTGCTCAGGGAGAGCACGGGGCCGTTGGGGAGCGTTAAGGAGTTCGGCTCCATGTTCAGAAAATGCAGATCCGTGATGCCCGCCACAAACTCCAGCGTCGGGTCCGACGGATTCGTGATGATACTCTGGTGCATCACACCGGGATTGCACACCAAAAGATCCCCCTGCTTGACATCGTAGGTCACGCCGTCGATCAGGTACTGTCCCTTGCCGGAAAGGATGTACGCAATCTCCAGAATGGAGTGCGAATGATAGTACGTAAGTCGTGCGTCACGCACCCGGCTGCAGTACAGAACCGTCGGATGGAACTCCTCGTAGGAGATGTCTGATTGATTCCCTGAAAACCCCGCCATACACTGTTTCCTCCGTTTTCCTATTCCTCAAATATTCTCAATCTGCCAGTCAACCGGCTTCACGCCGTGTGCCGCAAGAAACTCATTGGCCTTGCTGAAATGCCTGCATCCGAAGAACCCGCGGTATGCGGACAGCGGACTCGGATGCGGCGCTGTCAGGATCAGGTGATTTTTGTTCGTCAGCATCGAGCGCTTGCTCTGTGCCGGCCTTCCCCAAAGCATAAACACGATCGGACGGTCCTCTCCGTTCAACGCCTCGATCACGGCGTCGGTGAACTTCTCCCATCCGCGGTTCTGGTGGGAGTTCGCCTGATGCGCCCGCACCGTGAGAACCGTGTTCAAAAGCAGAACGCCCTGCTTCGCCCATTTGACGAGGTAGCCGTTGTTCGGGATGTAGCACCCCAGGTCCGTTCGAAGCTCCTCGTAAATGTTCACCAGCGACGGCGGAACCTCCGTCCCCGGGCACACCGAGAAGCAAAGTCCGTGGGCCTGGTTCACCTCGTGGTAAGGGTCCTGTCCGAGGATCACCACCTTGACGTCCTCGCGCTTCGTGTACCGGAACGCCTCGAAGATCTGCTCCTTCGGCGGGTACACCGTGCCGCGCACGTACTCCGCCCGCACGAAATCGCTGAGCTCGCGGTAGTACGGCTTGGCAAACTCGGTCCTGACAAGGCCGGTCCAATCTTCCGCGATCACTGCCATTCCGGCACCTCCCGCACACTCACGCCGCGCTCCTTAAGGTATCTCTTGACCTCCGAGATCTCAAGCTCCTTGTAGTGGAACAGCGTCGCTGCCAAAGCTGCGTCCGCGCCGCCCTCGGTGAGCGCCTCATAGAAATGCTCACAGTTTCCTGCGCCGCCCGACGCGATGACCGGGATCGTCACGCGGTCCGCCACCGCCCTCGTGAGCGCCAGATCGTATCCGTCCTTCGTTCCATCGCAGTCCATACTGGTGAGGAGGATTTCCCCCGCGCCGAGCTGCTGCGCCCGTCCGGCCCACTCGACGGCGTCAATGCCCATGTCCACACGGCCTCCGTTTTTGAAAATGTGCCACGTGCCGTCGGGCATGCGCTTCGCGTCGATGGCTACCACCACGCACTGGCTGCCGAACTTCTCCGCCGCCTCGCTGATCAGCGTCGGGTTCATGATGGCCGCCGAGTTGACCGCCACCTTGTCCGCACCCTCCCTAAGGATCATGCGGAAATCATCCACCGATCGGATCCCTCCGCCCACGGTGAACGGGATGAACACCTGCTCCGCCACGCGCCGGACCATCTCCTTCTTGATGGTCCGGGCGTCCGAGGACGCCGTGATGTCCAGGAACACCAGCTCGTCCGCGCCGGCCTTGCCGTAGGCCTTGCCGACTTCCACGGGATCGCCCGCGTCGCGCAGGTTGACAAAATTGATACCCTTGACCACGCGTCCGTTGTGAACGTCAAGGCAGGGAATGATTCGTTTCGTAAACATTGTATTCTCCTAGAAAGCCGCGAAATTCTTCAGTATCTGCATTCCCACGTCACCGCTCTTCTCGGGATGAAACTGGCAAGCGCACAGATTGCCGTGCTCCACCGCCGCGTGGATCGTCGCGCCGTACTCCGTGGTCGCCGCCACGTCCGCGGGATCTCCCGCCTGCAGATAATACGAGTGGACAAAGTACACATAGCTCTCCCCGGGCACATCCCGGAACAGCTTCGATTCCTTCGGAAAATGCAGATCGTTCCACCCGATATGCGGGATCTTCCGCCCGCCTCCCTCGGGGATGCGCACGATCTTACCGGGCAGGAGCGACAGTCCCGAAACGCCGGGAGCCTCCTCGCTGGATTCGAACAGAAGCTGCAGCCCCAGGCAGATGCCCAGAAACGGTTTCGTCTGTGAGACCTCCCGGATCACACCGATAAGGTTTCTCTCCGCAAGCTTGCCCATGGCGTCACCGAAGGCTCCGACGCCGGGCAGGATGACCCTGTCCGCTGCGCGGATCACTTCGGGATCCGATGTCACCGTGTTGTCAATGCCGAGAGCAAGCAGCGCATTTTCCACGCTCTTGATATTGCCGGCATCATAATCAATGATTGCTATCATGGGTTTCGTTTCTCCGTTCCTCTTCGGCGGGTTCCAGTTCAAACCAGAACTCCACGCCGTTCTCATGGTTTTCCACGCCGAACCGGCGATGGTGTCGATCCATCACAGCCTTGACGATGGAAAGACCGATGCCGCTGCCGCCGTACTCCCGGCTGCGGGCTTTGTCCACCTTGTAGAATTTCGTCCAGATCTTGTCAATCTCATCCTCCGGGATCGGTTCTCCGGTGTTGTATACGGACACACGGATCGAACCCTCGGTATCGGAGAGGGAGACAGCGATCTCTTTCTGTTTGGATGCGTAATGAATGGCATTGCTGATATAGTTCGTCACAACCTCCTCGATCATGTACTCATCAGCCCAGACATACACCGGATCCGTCTCATGCCAGTGCAGCGTGATCTCCTTCTGTGTGCGGAGCACCTCCGTGGAATTCAGCACCCCGTTGATCAGGCTCACGATATCAAATCGCTCGTACTCCACCTGATTTCCGCCGAACTCCAGCTGGGTGAGGGTCATCAGCTTCTGGACCATACGGTTCATCTTGCCTGCCTCGTCGGAGATGACGCCGCAGTAGAAATCCCTGCTCTCCGCGTCATCGGAGACATTTTCCGCCAACCCCTCCGCGTATCCCTGGATCAGCGCAATCGGCGTCTTCAGTTCATGGGATACGTTCGCTATGAAATCCGATCTCATCTCATCGAGCTGCGTGCGGTAATCCAGATCCCGCTGCAGTTCGCTGTTGGCATTCTTCAGTTCCCCGATGGTCTCCTGCAGCCGCTCGGAAAGGCGGTTGAGGGACCCCGCGAGAACGCCGATCTCATCGCCTCCGTGCTCGGTGCACCGCGCGTCGAAATCGAGCCCCGCCATGCGTTCCGCCACCTCGGACATCTGCCGGATCGGCTTCGTGACGGTACGGCTTACCAAAAAGGCTACCACCACCGAAACGATCAGGACCGCGACGCCAACCAGAAGGAGCCGGTCGGTTATATAGCGGTTGTCGCTCTCCATCTGCATGTAGCTGGCACGGATCAGCACGGTAAATCCGTTGCTGAGCTTCCCGTACAGGTCAAGGCTCATCAGATTGGTCGTTTCGTCGATATTTTTGTAGACGGCGTACCGCTCCGTCCGCACGATCTCCGACACCGAGTCCGAATTGCTGTACCCGGTGTAGCGCAGGATGGGATCCATGTACCAGTTGTCCGTGCTGGAGTTGTAGCTCGCCCTCGTCTCCGAGTTGTACATGAACACCATGTACTGCTGCCCGATGCGCACCGTGATGGCGTTGCGCTCGTCGCGCTGGATTGCGGTTTTCCCCTCCATGATGCTGTCCATCTCCCGGTAGCATTCCTCGATCTCATTGACAATCTTCCGAAACGAAAAATCATCGATCAGGATTCGGAACAACAGCCACATGGCGCCGAGACTCGCGATGATCATCACCGCAAATGTCAGCATCATTTTGGAACGAAACGATATCTTCTTCATGCCTTTTCCCGCCGTCAAATCTCCGGATCAAACTTGTAGCCCATCCCCCAGATGGTCTTGATATAGTCGCCCTTCGCCCCCATCTTGCTGCGCAGCTTCTTCACATGCGTATCGATGGTGCGGGCGTCCCCGTAGTAATCGTAATTCCATACGTTGTTGAGAATTTTCTCCCGCGACAGCGCCACGCCGCGGTTCTCCATAAAGTAGCTCAAAAGCTCAAACTCCTTGACACTCAAGTCCACCGGCGCGTCGTCGATCTTCACCAGATGCGCCGTCTTGTCCACGACGATGCCGCCCAGGGAGATCGTTTCCTCGTCCTGCCCGGTCCTGCGGAGGATCGCATCGATCCGCGCCATCAGGATCTTCGGACTGAAGGGTTTGCTGATGTACTCGTCAACGCCGAGTTTGAAGCCCAGGAGCTCATCCCTCTCCTCCGATCGCGCCGTCAGCATGATGATCGGCACCTTGGAGTACTGGCGGATCTCCTTGCAGACGGCCCAGCCGTCCATCTTGGGCATCATCACATCCAAAATCACAAGATCGATATTCTTGTTCTCAAAAAACTTGTCGACGGCCTGCTCACCGTCCTCGGCCTCGATGAAGCTGTACCCCTTCTTCTGAAGGAAGTCGCACACCAGCTTGCGCATGCGCGCCTCGTCGTCAACCACCAATACCGTAATTTCTTCCATCCCTTTTTCCTCCTCCGGAAAATGTCTTTCGTTTCATTGTACCACGGTTGTATGTTCGTTCTGTGAATGTATCGTGTTGTCTTAGGGTACTGTCTTATTTTTCCCCGTAGTGGAACACCCGGACCTTGGAGATCAGGATTGCGGGGTTCGGCCGGAATTTCGACGTCACCTTCGTCTCCATAACCGCGTCGAGCACATCGTACCCCTCATAGATCTGCCCGAATACCGTATTGTGTCCGTACAGCCACGGCGCGCCGCCGTACGTCTCATAAAGCTGCAGCTGTTCCTCCGTAACCTCCGTGCCGTAGGCTTCTTTGAGGTACTGCGACAGCGTGATATTATACCGGTTGTCCAGCGGATCCTTCAACCCGCGCACCACAGCAGCCTTCGTCTGAACGAAGAAAAACTGTATGGTGTTCGTGGAATCCTCTCCCAGATTGGCCATGCACAGCGAACCGCGGATCGGCGCCAGGCGCTCGGATATCTCGTTGGCAAATCCGCCGCCGTAGATGCTCTTCCCGCTCAGTCCGAGGCCGTCCTTATCCCCTGCCTGCATCATGTAGTCCCCGACGACGCGGTTGATGGGAATCCCGTCATAAGCGCTGTTCTCGGAGAGGGTTTTGAAGTTCTCCACCGCCTTGCGCGCATCCTCGGAGAAGAGTCGGACGAAGATCGATCCGTACCCGTCGATGACAAACTCCGCGCACAGTTCCCCCTGGGCCGGCGTCTGGAGCTGGTAGATGCTCTGGGCTGCCGGCAGAAGCGCCGGCTCGGTATCGTCGTCCTCCCAGGGCGTCGGCGTCACCGTGCCGGTGGGCGTCCCGTTGTTCGTGCCGTTGGAAGGCTTCTTCGTGCAGGCGGTGAGCCCCGCGAGAAACGCGGCCAGAACCAGCACCGTAATTGAAAATCCAATTGTCCGCCGTCCTCTGTCCATAGAAAAAACGATTGCTCCTTTAGCTGAATTCTTCCCCTGACCAAACTGTCCCTCACAATACCATAATGTTATACCAAAAGCGGTTTTTTTGCAAGCAAAACAGCGGATCCCCCCGCAGAAGGATCCGCTGCCGCCGTATCATTTTTCGATTTGGTATCACTCGTATGTTCCGATAAAAACCGGAAGTCCGTCGGCATCCACGATCATATAGACAAACGGACGGTCAAGGGTCACATAAAAGATCTGCGGCTGCTCGATGGAGGTGGCCGTATCCATGAGGATCGCGGTCACCGCTGCCGCCTTCGTTCCCTCGTTGTCCACGCTGATGAACGTCTTGTGGAGAACGCTGTTGACAAAGGTGTTGCCTTCCTTGTAATCCATCAGCTTCGTGAAGTCCGCAAGATCCTGATCGAAAGCGTTCTTCATGCCGAGCTGCTGCAGGGCATCGTTGAGGGTGACGGTATATTCCTCCTTGTACTTCGGAAGACCGATATGGACTTCGCCGGACCGCTTGGTCTGCCAAAGCTCCTTCACAATGCCGGGCTTCAGGGATTCCGTCAGCTGGGCAAGGCTCACGCCCTCCTTCGGCAGGAGTGCCACATAGGAGAATTCGCCGCCCTGATATGCCTTCGTGAAGCCGGTGGCCAGGTCATTTTCCAAAAGCCCGTAATCGGCCTCGCCGAACATCATCTCCACTTTCTTGGTGGTTCCGTCTTCCCTCGTAAAGGTGTAATCCTCGCGGATGTAGTCCGTCTTGAAGGGATCCGCCCATTTGGCGTCCAGCGCGATGGCGTTGAGAAGGATCATCGACGCCGACGGGGAGAGCTCGTCAAGGATCTTGTCGATCATCCCCATGGTGTTATCGAAGACCCACTGGTTCACGGCGCTGATCGTCGAGCCGTCCATCGGCGTGGAGTACACCGACGCTTTGTAGTACTTGGCGCAGGCATCCAGAAACTCCTTCGGGACATAACTCTCCAGCGAGTTCCTGATCCAGATGGAGTCGGCGTTGGTGAACTTCGCACCCGCCGCGCTTCCGCCGGTGAGCTTCGCGATCCAGGACGCCATGTAGGCGTTCCGCTCCTCCGCCGTCAGCCCCAAAACCGCGTCGATCTGCGCAAGGGTCTCGGCGTCCGCACCGTTGTCGAGCATGGCCAGCGCGGTGTAGATGGAGAACGGGGAGATCATTTTCGTGGAGCCCGTCCCCATGAGGCCGAACATCTTATAGGCAAATGTCTCGTAGGCCGTCCGCATCTTGTCGTCCATGGCCTTTGTCTCAGGCGCTTCCCCCGAGGAACCTGCGGTCAGGTTTCTGGATTCGCCGGAAACCGGCGCTCCGGTGGGCTTTGCCGGATCTGTCGGCGAAGGCTCGGACGGTTTCTCCGTCGGTGTGGGTTCTGACGGCTTCTCGGTCACATTTTTCTCCTTCCGGTCTCCGCCGTTGTTCCCAGCGGCTCCGCAGCCGGTGCATCCCGCAACCAGCACTACTGCACACAGGATTGCGAGCAGTCTTCTCATTTTCCTCATTACAAACATGGTTTTCTCTCCTTTTCCTCTTTCAACGGTAAGTTCCGATAAACAACGGCAGATTGTTGCCGTCGACGATCATATATACAAAGGGACGGTCCAGTTTCACGGTACGGGTCTTCTCCATCCCCAGGTTTCTCATGGTGACCGCCGTGACTGCCGCCGCCTTGGTTCCCTCGTTGTCAAGGCTTAAGTATGTCTTGTGGATCACCCGGTCGATCTTGGCACCGGTGCGGATCATCCGCGTAAAATCCGCCTTCCCGAAGCTGAATGCATCGCTCATCCCGAGTGCCGCAAGGATATCCTGAAGCTCTTGTTTATACTCCGTGGTATACTTCGGGATCCAGAGGTTCACCGTGACCGTTTCCGCCCCGGAGAACAGGGAGTCCACGCTCCCGGGAGTCAGGGACGCGATCGCCTCCTCCATGCTCACGCCGTCCTTCGGAAGAAGCGCCACATACCGGAATCCCCCGCCCTGATAGCTCTTCGCGCAGCCGGTAAAATACTCATTTTCCAGATAACACCGGTCGGCCTCTCCATGCATCATCGCAACCGTCTCTTCCCTGCCGTCCCCGTGGGTGAACACCCCGTTTGCATCGATCCTCTCGGTGTCAAAGGGAAGCGCCCATTTGGCGTCTAAGGTGATGGCGTTGACCAGCACCGCGACGATTTCCGAACACAGATCCCCATGCTCCAGGATCGCAGGGATCATCTCCTTCGTGTTTTTGTTTGTCCAGTCGTTGATATCGTCAACAGTCTTGTCATTCATATCCGCAGCGTATACCTCTGCGCGGTAGGAATCCGCGCAGGCCTTGAGGAATTCGTCAAGGACCTCCTCGCGGAAGCGGTTGTTCACCCAGACGGAATCCGCGCAGGTAAACGCAACCTTATCCTGCCCGGTCAGGGCGGCAATCCACGCCGCCATAAACGCATTGCGGCCGGCCTCGTCCAGCCCGAGGACCTCGTTCATCTGCGCCGCCGTGTTCCCGTTTGCCCCGCAGGCAACCATGGACAGTGCCGTGTACACGGAAAATGGCGAGATCAGGCAGTTCCCCGAAGCCCCGTTCTGACTCTTCACGCAGGAATTGAACAACCGGTAGGCGAAAGCCGCGTAGGCTTTCCGCATCGTCTCATCCATCGGCTTTTCGGC
>Ga0310696_10000318_pt1 | contig 80425 bp, 52 predicted proteins | sample AusTroGonzalo_MG_4_FD_203885 | JGI IMG/M metagenome (GOLD analysis project Ga0310696, IMG submission 203885) | Bovine rumen microbial communities from tropical cattle in Woodstock, Queensland, Australia - Gonzalo_02 (v2) (version 2) | ecosystem: Host-associated > Mammals > Digestive system >...
GCCAGCTTGAAAGAGCGTGAGGCTCTGCGCCCCTATATTGAACGTTGCGCCGAGCGTGTGGCGAAGGAAGGCTACACCCTCATGCGTCCGTTGGTATTCGATTTCGCCGATGATCCTGAAGCTCTCAAGCAAAAGTATGAATATATGTTTGGACCCTCGCTGTTAGTCAGCCCGATTACGGAGCCTGGCGTTACGGAGTGGAAGACTTATCTGCCCAAGACAGAGGGCGGGTGGACAGAGGTGCATACCGCTGAGCACTTCGATGGCGGACAGACCGTCACGACGAAGGTCTCAAAGTATTTTATCCCCGTATTTATGCGGGGCAAATTAGAATTGTAACACATAACTAAAAACCTGAAGTATATGAAAAAGCACTTATTATCAACCTTATTCCTTTGTGCCACGTTAGGCGCAAGTGCACAACCCGTGTCTAACAATGGCATGGTTACATTCAAGTACAAGAACGATTCTGCCCGTCAGGTGTCTGTCGACGTACAGTTTGCCGGTCGCAAAGAGATGACCCGCGGCGCTGACGGAGTGTGGACGGTGACGCTCGGTCCCGTTGCTCCCGACATGTATCCCTATTGCTTCATCGTTGATGGCGTCAGCGTCATGGATCCCGAGAATCCGCTGTATTTCCCCAATGAGGGCTTTAAAAACAGCCTTCTGGAGATTAAAAGTACTGACGGCAACCTGCCGCACGACATCCGTCCTGTACCCCACGGTCGTATGGAGTATATCCACTATTACTCCAAGAGTCTCGGAGGCACGAACAATGCCATTGTCTATCTGCCGCCCAGCTACCAGTCTATGGGACAGGGCTTTAATATGGGCGACCAGAAGAAATATCCTGTGTTCTACCTCATCAGCGGTACTACTGATACCGAAGAAGTATATTATAAGGTGGGACGCGTGAACTATATCCTCGATAACCTTATCGCCGATAAGCTGGCGAAGGAGATGATTGTCGTGCTGCCTTATGGTAATCCTACGAAACTATTGGCGAAGGCTCCAGCCTTTGGCGCTGGTGGTGATGTCTTCAGTAAAGACCTCATCAACGACCTGATGCCGTACATCGAAAAGACTTACCGTACCATCAACAACAGCGACAACCGTGCTATCGGTGGTTTCTCGCGTGGTGGTAATCAGGCGCTGTTCAATGGTCTGACAAACCTCGATAAGTTCTCATACCTCTGTAGCTACAGCTCATTCACATCGACAGATATTCCCAATGTCTATGATAACGCTGCTGCTACGAACAAGAAGATTAATCTCTTCTGGCTTGGCGTTGGAACTGACGATTTCCTTTATGGCAATGCCCGCGATTACATGGAATTCCTCGACCAAAAAGGAATTAAGAGCGTCAAGGAGTTTACCAACGATAAATTCGGACACACTTGGATGAATGCCAAGTACTTCCTTTACAAGACGTTGCCATTGCTCTTCAATAAGAAGGCTGCCGAGGCTGCCATGAAGGAAGGTAAGCCCGCTCCCGCTAAGACTGGTCAGGAACAGCAGTTTACTGCTGGCGTTATGGCCCGTCTGTTCCCGCGTCCTATCATTTCGCCTGAATATAAGGAGAATAGCATCGTGTTCCGCATGAAAGCACCCGAAGCAAAGATGGTAGAGTTAGAGTGTGAGATGCTGCCGATGAACATTGCTATGGTACGCGACAGCGACGGTGTCTGGTCGGCAGAACTCCAGGAGTACCTCTTTGAGACTTTCAAATACTGCTTTATCGTCGATGGAACCCCTGTGGCCGATCCCAGCAATATGTATCTGTCACCCGACCTCGGCTTTAAGTACAGTATTGCCGATAATCCCCAGTCGCCTTTTAACTTTGCTTCGCAGCAGGATATCCAGCATGGTCGTACAGCCTATGACGTAGAGCGTCAGGAAGCATGGTACATGTCACCGACACCCCAGCAGCAACAGCAAGGGGCTATGCCGATGATGGGCGGTGGTATGCCTATGTTCATTCAACTGGTGCCTGGCGATGGCGATACGATGGAAAGCTGGTTCAAAGTGGGTGGTGCCGATGCAATCGCTGACCGTCTCATTGCTGACGGAAAGATACGCTCTTGCATCCTGACGACCAGCCGCATGGAGTTCATGAACCAGGGTCAGCAGATGCCGGGATTCAATATGAACATTAAAACCCTGCGTGCTTCCGACTATCCCACATGGACACAACGTCGTCGCGCCCTTGTCCGTCTGCTGCTGACTGCCAGCAAGGAGCAGCCGCAGATGCCACAGATGCCTATGGGCGGCCAGCGTCCGCAGGGTATGCAGCGTGGACAGTTCCAGCAGGGACAGCGCCGTATGGGCGGCTTCCCCGGTGGCGGCTTCGGTGGTGGAATGCCAATGGGTGGAGGCTTTGGCCCTATGCAATAACCAATACAATAACCATAACCAATTATGAAGAAAATTCTATTATTTGCTGCAGCTGCATGGCTGCTGGTAACCGACGGAACGGCACAGACGAAGTATCCGTTCCAAGACACTTCTCTCTCACGCCGCGAGCGTGTGGAAAATCTCATCTCGCTACTTACTCCTGAGGAGAAAGTAGGATTGATGATGAACAAGTCTGTGTCCATCGACCGTCTCGGAATTCCATCGTATAACTGGTGGAGCGAAGCCTGTCATGGCGTACGCCAGGGTGGCTATACGGTTTATCCACAGCCCATCGGACTGGCCGCTGCTTTCAGTAGTAAGCTCGTCTATGATGTGTTCTCACAGGTAAGCGATGAGGCTCGTGCCAACTGGAACCGTTCCGACCATAATGTGTTCAACGTACAGATGGGTGCCACCTATTACCCCGGCAACCCCGAACTGACGTTCTGGTGTCCGAATGTGAACATCTTCCGTGATCCCCGTTGGGGACGTGGTCAGGAGACATGTGGTGAGGACCCCTATCTGAACGCTGTTCTTGGTGTGCAGACCGTTCTCGGTATGCAGGGTAACGACCCCAATTACTTTAAGACGCATGCCTGTGCCAAACACTACGCCGTACACAGCGGTCCGGAGCCCTTGCGCCATACCTATAATGCCGTTGTCAATCCCCGTGACCTTTGGGAAACTTATCTGCCCGCTTTCAAGGCACTAGTAAAGAAAGGTAACGTGCGTGAGGTTATGTGTGCTTATAACCGCTTTGAGGGAGTGCCTTGCTGCACCAGCGACCGTCTGCTTATCAACATCCTGCGCGACAAGTGGGATTACGATGGCATTGTCTTGACAGACTGCGACGCCATCAACAACTTCTATAACAAGGGTCAGCACGAGACGCATAAGGACCCGCTTAGCGCCAGTGTCGATGCTGTCCTCAACGGAACCGACTTGGAGTGTGGTAAGGTGTTCATGGTGCTCACTGAGGCCCTGCAGAAAGGACTTATCAATGAGGCAACCCTCGATGGTCATCTGCGTAAGACACTTATGGGTCGCTTTGAACTGGGTATGTTCGACCCTGCCGAGAATCTGCCGTGGGCAAATATCTCTGCTTCTACTATCAGTTGCGAGAAGCATGATGAGCTTGCTACACAGGCTGCTCGTGAGTCAATGGTACTGTTGGAGAATAAAAACGTCCTGCCTTTGAGCAAGAGCATTAAGAAACTGGCTGTACTTGGTCCTAATGCTGATGACGTGGAACTGCTGAATGGTAACTATGGTGGAACTCCCACCGAGGCTCACCAGCATTCACTGCTCAGCGGTATCAAGGCTGCTGTGCCCGGTGCTGAGATTATCTATCGTAAGGCTTGTGAACTCAACGATGAGTATGTTACCGTTCACCACCTGCAGGACTTCAACGAAGGACAGGGCGTAAAGGTTGAGTTCTGGAATAACAAAGAACTCAGCGGTAATCCCGACAAGACCGCCTACTATAACGAGTTGAACTTCTCGACTTTCGGTGCCTGGGGCTTCGCTGAGGGCATCAACAACGACAATCTCTCAGTACGTATCAGTGGTAAATATACCGCCACCTTCACTGGTGAAATGAAATATACGATGTCCACCGATAATGGCTATGTGATGACCATCAATGGTGATACCATTGAGACGGCACAGGCAGGTGGTGGTCGTCGTGGTTTCGGTGGCTTCGGCTTCGGACGCCGTGGTGCTGACTATAAGTCGTTCAATGTGGAGCAGGGTAAGGACTACGATGTTGTTATCGAGTATCGTCGTGGCAATGGAAACTTCGCAATGTTGCGTGGTGATATCTGCGAGCGCAAACTCGCCGACTTCAGCGATCTTGCAGCAGAATTGAAGGATTGCGATGCCATCATCGTTATCGGTGGTATCTCTGCCCGTATGGAGGGTGAGGGCGGCGACAAACAGGACATCGAACTCCCCAAGGTGCAGCAGCTACTCGTTAGCGCTATGCACACTACCGGCAAGCCCGTCATCTTTGTCAACTGCTCAGGCTCTGCCATTGCCTTTGGCAGCGTCGAGGGACAGTACGATGCTCTGTTGCAGGCTTGGTATCCTGGACAGGGTGGCGCCAAGGCTTTGGCTGACGTCCTCTTCGGTGACTACAACCCCGGTGGTAAGCTGCCTGTGACGTTCTATCGCAGCAACAACGACCTGCCCGACTTCCTCGATTATAATATGGAGAACCGCACGTACCGCTACTTCAAGGGCGTGCCGCAGTATGCTTTCGGCTATGGTCTGTCTTATACGACATTCAATGTCGGTCAGGCAAAGATTTCTGCCAAGGCTGCTAAGGCCAAGAAGGCAGGTAAGCCGTTCTGTACGCTCACCATCCCTGTGACTAATACTGGTAAGCGTGAGGGCACGGAGACGGTGCAGGTCTATGTGAAGGCACTCGACGATGCAGGTGCTCCCATCAAGTCGCTGAAGGGCTTCCAGAAGTTGGATATCCCCGCTGGTCAGACGGCTACGGCTTCAATCACTCTTGATGGTGAGGCTTTCGAGTTCTATGACGAGAAGATCGATGAGCTCAGCGTTAAGCCTGGCCGTTACCAGATTCTGTATGGCACATCGTCGAGAGACGAAGACCTGCAGACATTGGACTTCATCGTGAAGTAATCCAATAGGCCCTACGCAACGGATAATACTAAATCACAAAATATGAGCAAGAAAACACTATTGTTGGGGGTGTTGTTGGCTACCCTGTTCCAAGGAACGAAAGCTGACGTTGATCCGAACTTCTACATCTATCTGTGTTTTGGACAGTCAAACATGGAAGGTAATGCTACTCCTGAAAGTGTGGACAAGACAGGCATTGACGAACGTTTCCAGATGTTGGCCTGTGTCAACTTCAATAATCCAAAGCGTACGATGGGGAAATGGTATAAAGCCGTTCCTCCCCTCGTTCGCGAGGGAACAGGATTGGGTATGGCTGATTGGTTCGGTCGTACCATGGTCCTGCAGCTACCCGACAAAAAGATTGGTGTGGTGGATGTTGCCGTCGGCGGAACGTCTATCAGAGGTTTTATGCAGGAAGAGGTGGCTAAATATATAGCTTCGATGAACCCCTCAACGGAGGGATGGCTGATTAATTATTTCAAGGCTTACGACAATGATCCTTACAAGCGTTTGGTCGATATGGCTAAGATTGCCCAGAAAGATGGTGTTATCAAGGGCATCTTGTTACATCAGGGTTGTACCGACAATGGTCAGCAGGATTGGCCGCAGAAGGTGAAGAAGATTTATGACCGTCTGATGAACGACCTTAACCTGAATCCTGCCGAGGTTCCCCTTTTTGTAGGCGAGACGGTCAGTAAGGCTGAAGGAGGTATTTGTTGGGGGCACAATGCTGTCATCGCTACAGTGCCTAATGTGATACCTAATTCCTATGTTATATCTTCCAAGGACTGTCCGCAGGGAGCTCAGAACGATGGTTTGCATTTCAGTGCTTTAGGGTATCGTATGATGGGGCGTCGCTATGCTGCTAAAGCCCTTGCTCTGATGGGGGTAGAGATGCCTTATTTTTCGTTCCTTGAGGGTGACCTCATCCCGAACTCAAACAGCACATATAATGCGAAGACACGTACTATGACATCAACGAAGAGTGGTGGGTTAGTTGCGTGGACTTATGCTGATTGTGCTAATTGGTCTGGATATAAGTATCTCGTAATAAAATTGAAGGAGCAGCAAACCGCTAATGCTGAGGTAGTCCTCTATAAGAATATAACTTCTAATGGTTATACTATTGGTCATCGCGAAGATATTGGCGAACGCACAACGGTAGTTATTGACTTGAAGAACCTGAAGAATGGAACGGATGCATCGAAGATTTATAGATTTGCTTTTCGCGCAAAGCAGGCGGGAAAGATTGTCTTCGATGATGTGTTCCTCTCGAACGATGAACAGTATGATGATGTGGTTGCCGTTCGTAACGCAAATGTCGTCATCACACCGTTTAAGGCTCCGCTCTATTCGCTTGACGGACGATTGGTACAGCCCGATGCTCTGAAGCCGGGCATATATATCCAGAGTGGTAAGAAGAGAGTTATCAGGTAAACAAAAAGGTCGTTGCTTAGCAACGACCTTTTCTTTTGTCCTTTCCTTATGTTACTGGTTCACTGCTTCCCTGTGGCAAAGATCTTTTTGCCGTTGCGGATGTAGAGACCGCGTTTGGTCGTACCCTTGTCTATACGTCTGCCAGATATATCGTAGGTATGTCCATCGACTGGTCGTTGCTTGGTGGCGACCTTGACAGCCGTGATGTCCTCCTCAGAGAACTGCCATGTGTCGAAATAGGTACTGTTATTAGCTTTCGTGAAGACCATGTAGACACTCTTCGTGCCTTTGAACTTCGTGGGATCAACACTAATAGTGTAATCTTTGTAGCTGCTTGATGAGAATTCTACAGTGGCTGCTGCAGCCCCTGTCTTACTGAAGCGAATTTCCAATGTTCCAGTGCCTTTGGCGCGGACGCTGAACGACTGGGCACCTTGTGTGCCGAAATCAACATTACGGACCATGGTCCAGCAGCCTTCCGTCATCTTTACATGCATGTTTCGTGAAGCATCGTTACCCAGCGTGTTGATGTTCGAGTTTGTGCTGATGTTCTTAAAGTTTTCGTAGCTGACGCCTCCGCAGCTGGCCATCGTCTCTGCCTGCTGTAGTATGTAGGGGTCAAGGTTCTTGATGGCAGTGACACCAGTCTTAGTCAATGTCATTTTGCTGATTTTCTGATTCCCTTCGTTTACGGTAGCCTTGTTGACGCCGATGGAACGATAACCGCTGGCACTGTTGTCCATAGCTCCGCCAGACTTCATGTCTTGTTCAAGCAGGGTGGAGTGGTATAAGAGATAGTAGTTGTCCTTGAACTTGTGCAGGTGGGTGTGGTTGTTGCCCCAGCCCATGCCGAAATTTCCCTCGTTGGGCACGTATTCGCCGCGATATTCCCAGGAGTCCGGGGCTAATGGCGTGTCAGTGACCATATAACACATACTGCATGCTGATGGAGCTGCATTGCTGCCACGCTTGTTATAGCTTGACCAGTTGGGGCGGTCACCCCATGAGGTGTTATAGGTATAGACAAAACGACCACCGATGATATTTAGCTCGCTGGCTTCAAACAGATAAGGAGCTGGCATGTTAACTGCACTGCCACTGAGTGATGTCATGTTCTTTGATAATTTGGCAATTCGCGAGTTGCCGGGCCATAGTTTCGAACCGGAAGTCTGTGGGTCTCCGCCACCGAAGGCTATCCATCCTTGGCCCGTGCTGTCAATGACTACTCCAGGGTCAAAGAGCCAGTTGCAGGGGTCGACACCCGCCATTCCGTGTCGAATCATGGCCTGACTGTTGGGCGATGTGAAAGGGCCTATTGGCGAGGTGGTACTCTTAATGACTCCCACGCTACCGCCGCCGTTAGCGAAATAGATGAAGAACTCATCCTTACCGTTGTCGTTGGTGCGCCATACAGCCGATGGTGCCCACGACTGTCCGGCCCATCCCGTTACCTTGCCTACATCAATGGTACCGTGAAACGTCCAGTTTACCATGTCATCCGTAGAGAAGACAACGAGTGACTTGATGTTGCCATAGCCGTTAGAGCCTTTCTTCTTGTTGAAGATAAACTGCTGGTGGTCGTTGGTTCCATAGACGTAAAGGCGGTCTTTATAGTCCAAAGCCGTTGGGTCTGCACAGAATACGCTGGCACTGATAGGATTGCCGTTGCTTGTTGACTTGTAGCTCTTTGCTAATTCCGTCTGAGCCGCTCCAGATAGAGGTAATGCTAACAGACAGCAGATAATAATGGTTTTTAGGTTACTCATAATGGATGCAAAGGTACGAATAACTGAGCGAATAAACAAATTTATGGCCGTTTTTATGCCGTTTTCTACCATAAGAATAAAAGAAAACCGGAGCATCTTGTTTGGTGCTCCGGTCTTCTTATGTTAGCCAATCAATATTAGTGTTGGCGGAAGTTCCACTTCGAGTTGTCACTCTTGAAGTCCCACTCTGCCAGAGTCGGGGTAGAGTCGGCAATGCTGTAGAGGCAGTAGCGGGTGTTGATGGCCTGCTCACCGGGGATGCGCTTCGGCATGATGCGGAAGGTTCCGTCGATGGCCTGCTCAATGCGCCACAGCTGCTCGTCGGCACCCGTGTAGCTGGCAACGGCAGTCAGCTCCTTGTTGGCAGTAGCAGCCAGAGCGCGGTCGGTTCCCTCAATGGTAATCTTGAAGTAGGGATTGCTCAGGTAGCCGCCAGCCTCGTTGACCGGAGTGATGGTCCAACGCTGGTGAGGACGGAACATATAGTCGCCACAGCGTACGGGGATATCACCCTCGGGCCATGTGCCCTTCACCTGATCGAGTGTCTGGTTGGGGACGGGCTGTGGGGGCTCGGCGTTCTGCTGTGGACGGCCGAAGAAACCGCCACGACGTGCAACGTTCATGCGAACGAAGTCGACAGCCAGCTCCAGAGCATAGCCACGACGCTCGCTCTCAATCTCGAAGGTGCCGCCCTTGAACTTCTCGCCACCAACGGGCCAGTCGTTCTTCCACAGCAGGGGATGTACGGCGAGCACACTGCTGCCGCCCTGGTCCATGTCTGCCTCCCAGTGGAAGGACATCACCTCAATGCCTTCGTCGATGATGGTGCGGCCGAAGTGTCCGGCACCCGTCTTGCGGTCGCCAGCGGCAATGACCATCTTGCCACCACCGTGGTACATGTCGCGTCCTACATTATCTATATAGGGACCCTGAACGCTCTTGGCGCGACCTACGACGATGTTATAGGTAGAGTTGACACCGTCACAGCAGGTGCCGTGAGTACCCAACAGGTAGTACCAGCCGTTGTGATAGATAAGGTCGGTAGCCTCGCAGTCAATGGCGATATCCTTCTCCTTGTTGCCGCTGACACGGAAACCCGTCACAGGGTCAAGCTCGATGAGGCGGATGGTGCCGAAGTAGGTGCCGTAGCTGGCCCACAGACGGCCTGTCGTGGGGTCGAGGAGCAGACCGGGGTCGATGGCGTCTTGATCTTCCATACCGTCGGAGGCACACACCTCAACGGCTGTTGTCCATTTGAAGTCAGGTGACTTCGGATCAAGAGTCTTGTTCCACATCGTCAGGATGCGGCCGCTATGACCGCCGCCCAGACCACCACCGGTGGCACCATAGATGCAGAGGTAACGATCACCAATCTTGATGATGTCGGGGGCAGCGCCACCACCGGGGCGCTCAGCACCACTGTGCCACGACCAGCCGTCGTCAGAGATGATACCGCCGCCGCCGGTGCCGAAAGTATACCATTTGCCATCGCACTCGGCGAGGGTGGAGGGGTCGTGAATAAAGGGTGCGCCTATCTGCGCGTTTGCGGCAGTGGCAAGCGTCAGTGCCGCAAGGATACTATGTAGTCTTTTCATTGTTATTGTGCTTTGATTGAATAGTTCTTTACAGGATTTCCTTTCTCGTCGATGAAGCGTACGCAGAAGTCGCTCATGCCCGGGCCGTTGATGATGGCACCACGCAGGATGTTGCGTCCCTTCTTCAGAGTCAGACGCGGAGAAACGGCGTCGTCCTTGACCATACGGCGGTCGCCGCTGAGCAGCAGCGTTTCCTCACCGTTGAGCCACCACATAGAGGCTGAGTTAGAACCGACGGCCAGACGGACATTCTCGATGTCCTCGTCGCAGTCGATGATGGTGACGGCCCAGAAGAGTACGCCATACACCTTCTCACCCCACTTTTCTGCGAAGCGGAACAGCTTGACGTTCATGTTCTCGCTGTCAAGGGCGTGCCAAGTCAGCGTCTGAGTGACAGTCTTTACCTCGGGCTGTGCAGGTGCCTGCTGCATACCACGGCCGAAGCCAGCGGGAGCCTGCTCCTGCTTGAACGTAGCCTTTACCTTCTGGCCATTCTTCGGAACGATGGTCTGCTGCCCCTTGAAGTACTCGCGGTTGAAGTGCTCGCGCAGATAGGTGTCAGTAAAGACGGTATTGCCACTATTGGGCTTGTCGATGGGCTCCAGGAGCAACCAACGGCGGATGAAGCCCTCGTCATCGGGCTGTGCCGACGGAGTGGTGACGGGCGAGAAGTACTTAGGACGGTTCTTGAACTGAATCCAGTCAACAGAGAGAGCACCATTGCCTTCGTTGGTGATGACGAGGTTGGTGACACCCTTTGGAACAAACTCCAGAGGAACAGCCTGTGTAAGCCACTGGTTGGTGAGATCGCGGCTGAAACGACCCATCATCGGGTTGGCTGCTGCACCGCCTGCGGGCTGCTGGGGCTTCACCTCCAGCTTGATGCGGGCGAGAACCTTACCCTTGACGTTGCCTTCGCGAACGCAGAACTCAGTATTGTCGGCTGCTTTGACGTTGATAAGCATGTAGCCGTCGGTCAGACTGCTGAAGTCCACATCGTTATACTGAATCCAGCTACCCTTTGTTGGCATAGTGGCACAGCCTCCTGCAAAAGCACGGGTCGTGTCAACGTTTTCTGTGGTGACACCAGCTGCTGCAGTGCTATAGCGGTCAATCTCAATCTTCTCAGTGGCTTTGTTGATGCCGACACCACGCATGGTCTCTTTCACCTCCTGAATGGTGCCGTCAGCATTGAAGGCCAGCTTCTCGATGCATACCGAGCGGCGTTTGTCGTCGTTGGGTGAGAAGAAATTGCTATGGTAGAACAGGTACCACTGGCCCTTGTAGTTTACGATGCTATGGTGGTTGGTCCAGCAGCCGTTGGGATGCTCGGCCATGATAAGTCCCTTGTATTCATAGGGGCCCATCGGACTCTTACTCATGGCATATCCGAGGACCTCCGTGTTCTCTCTAACGTAAGGATAGGTCAGGTAGTACCAGCCGTTAGCCTCGAAGGCAAACGGACCTTCAGCCTGACGGTTGGGCAGACCTTCGAGACAGTTGACGCCAACCATCTCCATTTCACGGTTGCCAAACTTGACCTTCGACTTGGGGTTGTCATCAGCCAGTTCTTTCATGTTGGGCTTCAGCTTGGCGCAGCGGCCGTTGCCCCAGAAGATGTAGGCATTGCCGTCAGAAGCCAAGAGCACGCACGGGTCAATGCCGTTGACACCCTTGATGGGCTCCGGCTCAGGAATGAACGGACCCTCAGGACGGTCGGCGATAGCTACGCCGACAGCAAAGCCGCCACCGGCTGCAGGAGCTGACGGGAAATAGAAATAGTATTTTCCATTCTTCTCGACGCAGTCAGGTGCCCACATCGAGTAAGAGTTCTGACGCACCCAGGGCACTTTGTTCTGAGTGACTATCATGCCGTGGTCTGTCCAGTCGGTCAGGTTCTCCGACGAGAAGACGTGATAGTCCTCCATGCAGAACCAGTCCTGACGCTGTCCCTGAGGGGGGACGATGTCGTGCGACGGATAGAGATACACCTTGTTGTTAAACACACGTGCCGTAGGATCGGCCGTGTACTGACCCCTAATGATAGGGTTCTGCGCCGTAGCCAACAGTGGCACGGTGAGCAGTAGTAGGGTTAATGGTTTTTTCATAAAACTGTAAGTTATTGCTTTTAGTTTTTGGGAATCGTGGTGCAAATATACTAATAAATAATCGGTACGCAAGGGCTTTGCTTTGTCTCATTGCCTTGTTGGGACGTTCTGAAAAGCATCTGCAACAAATAGACAAGCTTAAGCCCCTATATATATGTACCTTTGTAGACAAATTCAAAAACCAATAACCCCTGACCTATGAAACGTGTCTCATTAACTATGTTAACGGCATTCTGTTGTGTCTCATTCTCGATGGCGCAGACATTGCCATATCAAAACCCGAATCTTTCTGCTAAGGAACGTGCAGTGGATCTCTGCTCACGACTGACATTGGAGGAAAAAGCCAAGCTGATGCTTGACGAGAGTCCGGCTATTTCCCGACTCGGTATCAAGAAATTCTTCTGGTGGAGTGAGGCACTGCATGGTGCTGCCAATATGGGCAATGTGACTGTGTTTCCTGAGCCGATAGCAATGGCTGCATCGTTTAACCCCACCTTATTATATAATGTGTTCGATGTGGCGAGTACGGAGTTCCGTGCCCAATACAATCATAGGATGCTGAACGGCGGCGAGGACGAGAAGTTCCATAGCCTTTCTGTCTGGACACCAAACGTCAACATTTTCCGTGATCCGCGATGGGGCAGGGGACAGGAGACCTATGGTGAGGATCCTTACCTGACCAGTGTTATGGGTGTTCAGGTTGTAAAGGGTCTGCAGGGTCCCGAGGATGCGAAATACCGTAAGTTGTGGGCTTGTGCCAAGCACTATGCCGTACATAGCGGTCCTGAATATACTCGCCATTCTGCTAATCTCACAAATGTGTCGCCTCGTGATATGTGGGAGACCTACATGCCCGCTTTCCAGGCTTGTGTGCAGGACGGAAAGGTTCGTGAGGTGATGTGTGCCTACCAGCGTCTCGATGATGACCCCTGCTGTGGTTCGCAGCGCTTGTTGCAGCAGATTCTGCGTGATGAGTGGGGCTTTGAGTACTTGGTGGTCAGCGATTGTGGTGCCGTTAGCGATTTCTATTCGTCGCATAAAAGTTCTTCGTCGCCCGTTACCGCTTCCGCAAAGGCTACCATTGCCGGTACCGATGTGGAGTGTGGCTATGGTTATGCTTATCGCAGCATTCCTGAAGCCGTGAAGCGCGGCTTAATCACAGAGGCGGAGGTTGATAAGCATGTTATCCGTTTGCTGGAAGGTCGTTTCGACTTAGGCGAGATGGATGACCCGTCGCTGGTGGAGTGGTCGAAGATCCCATATTCGGCGATGTCTACTAAAGAGTCAGCCAATATCTCGCTCGATATGGCTCGTCAGGCTATTGTACTGCTGCAGAACAAGGGAAATGTGCTCCCCTTGCAGAAAGGTAAGGAGAAAATAGCCGTAATAGGTCCCAATGCTGATAATGCCCCGATGATGTGGGGAAACTATAACGGTATGCCAAATCATACGGTCACCATCCTCGACGGTATCTGCCAGAAGTTGAAGGTGAAGAGCGAGAAGATGAGATTGCCAAATCAGAAGATGGCTAATCCCAAGCTGTTCTATACTGCTGGCTGTGACCTTACTTACGATCAGGTGATGGACTGTCTTCTTGGTTCACAGTGTGGCTTCGAGGGAAAGAAAGGCCTGAAGGGCACCTTCTGGAACAACCGTAATATGGAAGGCAAGCCTGTCACTACGCAGTACTACACAGCGCCGTTGGCTGTTACAACAGCTGGTATGCATAATTTTGCTCCTGGCGTACAGCTTGAAGACTTCTCGGCTAAGTATGAGACGGTCTTCACACCGAAGGAAGATGGAGAATATGTCGTGAACGTCGAAGGCTGTGGTCATTTTGAGCTTTTTATCGATGGTGTGCAGAAATTCCGCCACCACACTTGGCGTACAACGCCCAACCGTGTGCCCATTCAGGCTGAGAAGGGTAAGAGTTACAATATTGAGGTGCGCTTCTCGCATATCCATACCTATAATGCCAACTTGAAGATTAACGTGGCAAAAGAACAGCCCATTGACTACCAGAAGACCATTGCCCAGTTGAAAGGCATCGATAAGGTTGTCTTTGTGGGTGGTATCTCGCCAGCACTCGAAGGCGAGGAGATGCCTGTCGATATCGATGGTTTCAAGGGCGGCGATCGCACAAGCATTGAACTTCCTCGCGTACAGCGTGATTTCCTGAAAGCGCTGAAGACAGCCGGTAAGACCGTCATTTTCGTGAATTGCTCTGGCTCATGCATTGCGTTAGAGCCTGAGACGGAGAGTTGTGATGCTATTATGCAGGCTTGGTATCCTGGCCAGGAGGGTGGCACTGCTGTTGCCGATGTGCTCTTCGGCGATGTGAACCCCAGTGGCAAGCTGCCAATCACGTTCTATAAGTCCGACCGTCAGCTTCCCGATTACGAAGACTACTCTATGCGCGGGCGTACCTATCGTTATTTTAGCGATGCGCTCTTCCCCTTCGGTTATGGTCTGAGCTATACGACGTTTGAAGTCGGAAAGGCCACCGTGTCTGGAATGAATGTCACCATCCCCGTGACGAATACCGGCAGCCGCGATGGCAGCGAGACGATGCAACTCTACATTCGAAATCTGCAGGATGCCAATGGTCCGTTGAAGTCACTTCGCGCTTTTCAGCGTGTAAATGTGAAAGCCGGACAGACTGAAACCGTTACTTTGCAACTTACATCGAAGTCGTTTGAGTTCTGGGACGATGAGACGAATACAATGCGCGTAAAGCCAGGTAAATACGAGCTTTTGTATGGCACAAGTTCGCAAGACGGTGCCCTCCAATCTGTCGAGACAATTCTGTGATTTTATCGAAATGAGACAAATACAATATCATCGTGAGACATTAAAACAAGTGAATCTTGTTAAAAATGCTTTACTTTGCACCCGATAATCCGTGTGACGCGGAGAAAATTGAACAACCTGTAACAAAAAACCAATAATACCAACTATATTCCTAAATTTATTATTAACTAAAAAAACAACTATGAATTTAAGTTCGAGAAACTATGGTTTCTTAATGAAACCGCTGGGGCTGATGCTCCTTCTTTTGATGGTTTCCGTTGGAGCTTGGGCTCAAGGAATTGTCAAAGGTACAGTGAACGACAAGACTGGTGAACCGATTATCGGTGCATCAGTCAGAGTAGACGGTACTAAGACAGGAGCTGTGACCGACCTGAACGGTAACTTCTCTGTCAACGCATCGAAGGATGCATCTCTTACCATTTCTTATGTAGGCTACATTACTCAGACTGTGAAGGTAGGTGGCCGCCAGAACATTGCCATCGTTCTGGACGAGGACAACACAACCTTGAACGACGTTGTCGTTATCGGTTATGGTGTTCAGAAGAAGTCTGACTTGACTGGTGCTGTGGCTTCAGTGAAGGCTGACGAGCTGAAGAACCTTTCTGTAACTGATGCTGCTGCCGCTATTCAGGGTAAGGCTGCAGGTGTACAGATTCTTAATGGTACAGGTAAGCCCGGTGCTGGTGCAAAGATTCGTGTACGTGGTTACTCTTCTAACTCAGACAAGATTGGCCCGCTGCTCATCGTTGACGGTCTGCAGGTGGAAAGCATCCAGTACCTTGATCCCTCTATGATTGAGTCAATGGAGGTTCTGAAGGACGCTGCTTCTGCTGCTATCTACGGTGCTGAGGCTGGTAACGGTGTTATCCTGATTACCACAAAGTCTGGTAAAAAGGGTACAGGTACCATCAACTATACCGGTAAGTTCACCAATCAGGGTCTTGGTCACGTTGGTAAGCTCCTGAATGCTTCTCAGTTCATTGACTGGATGGGTATGCAGATGGGTGCTGAAACCGTTAAGAAAGATATGGACGATATGCAGGCCAAGTATGGTTGGGATCCCAATACCGATACCGATTGGATGGATGCCTATTTCGAGAACACTTGGGCACAGCAGCACACGCTGACCTTCCAGGGTGCTAACGACCGCGGTTCTTACTTCCTGAGCACAAGCTATGTGAACCAGGATGGTATCATTAAGGGCAACAAGGATAAGTACGAGCGTCTGACCGCACAGATCAACGCCGACTATAAGATTAAGGATTGGTTGCAGGTAGGTACCAACAACTCTATTGAGAAGTGGAGAACGAAGGGCGTTTCTGAGAACGGTTATGGCTCTTCATTCGAAATGCTGCTCCTCATCGATCCTCTGACTCCGCTGTATTGGACTAAGCGCGAGCAGATGTATCAGGGTGATTACCAGAACTACTACGACGCTATTCAGGCTGGTAATGGAAAGTACACGCTCTTTGGTGATGAGAATGGCTACTATGCTTCTTCTTATTTCAACGATCGTCTCGCAGGTGGTAACCCCTTCTCTCAGCGCGACCGTTCAAATCAAAAGAATGATGGTGTCAACGTCAATGGTACCGTTTTCATGAATGTAACACCTATTAAGTATATCACATTCACCTCACGTCTCGGTTATCGTCTCTCATTCAGCAATAGCTCTAACTGGGAGTATCCTTATTATCTCAACAACCAGACCAAGGGTGATAACTACACCATCTCTGGCAGCAGCAACAACAACACTTGGTATCAGTGGGAAAACTTCGTAAACTACAATCAGGACTTCGGTAAGCACAATGTTGGCGCTATGGCCGGTATGTCATATCGTCAGTATGACTCCAATGGTGTCAATGCCAATGCTTCTGGTCCCGACATCTTGAAGTCTTACGAGCCCAACTACATTTACCTGAATTGTGTAAATGGTAACACAGACACAACCAAGGGTATCGGTGGTCAGCCTAATACAACTCGTGCTCTCTCTTACTTCGGCCGTGTGATGTATAGCTACGACAACCGCTACAGCGTGCAGTTCAACTATCGTCGTGATGCCTTCTCTTCTGAGAAGCTTTCTAAGGACAACCGTTGGGGTAACTTCTTCTCTGCATCTGCAGGTTGGACATTCTCTAACGAGAAGTTCTTCAAGGATACTTTCGATCCCGCTGTTTGGTCATTTGGTAAGATCCGTGCATCTTGGGGTCAGAACGGTAACGTCAACGTGCTGAGTAACTATTCATATACTGCGGGTATCGCTACTAACGGTCAGTGGTATCAGTATGGCGCAACAAATGCTGCTACATATGGTTCAATGCCTAATGGTATTGCTAATCCCGACCTGACTTGGGAGAGATCTGAGCAGATTGACCTCGGTCTTGACCTCCGCTTCTTGAACGACCGTCTCGGTGTTGGTATCGACTGGTATAAGAAGACCACGAAGGACCTGCTCGTAAGTGCTCCTGTAATGCCTGAGTCTGGTTATTCTAATATGACCATCAATGCCGGTGAGGTTGAGAACAGCGGTCTTGAAATCGAGCTCTCTTGGAGAGACCACATTGGTGATTTCAAGTATGGCATTTCAGCTAACATGGGTACACTTCATAATGAGGTTACTTATCTTGATCCTTCTATCGAGCGTATCTCTGGTGCAACTGTTGAGGGTGCAAGCCCCGAGGTTGTTCGCTGCTACTTCGAGCAGGGTGAGCCTGTATGGTACATGCGTGGTTACAAGTACGCTGGTAAGGATGACCAGGGCAGAGCTCTCTATTATGCTAAGGATGGCTCAACAACTCTCGATCCTCAGGCTGATGATATGACTAACGTCGGTTCAGGTCTGCCCAGCCTGACTTACGGTATCACGCTGAATGCCGAGTATAAGGGTATCGACCTGACTGTCTTCGGTACTGGTCAGGCTGGTAACGATGTTTACTACGGTCTCTATCGTACAAGATACCACAACGTTGCTAAGGGCGTTTACGATGACTTCAAGTCTGGCAAGCTCCCCGATTTGGCTAATGTTGCCGGTAGTGGTACGTTCTGGCGTTCTTCTGCTATGGTCTATGACGGATCATTCTTCAAGATCAAGCAGATTCAGCTTGGTTACACTCTTCCGAAGAGCATCACCAAGAAGGCATACATGGAGAATGTACGTGCTTACATCTCTCTCGACGACTTCTTCACATTCACAAGCTATCCTGGTCTCGATCCCGAGACATGTACTCAGGAATACAACTGCCCGGGTCTTGACAAGGGCGTTTATCCCACTATGAAGAAGATGGTTCTTGGTATCAGTGTTACATTCTAATCCAAAATTTAAAATCGAATAGAAATATGAAAAAGATATTATTTTCTGTAGCTTTGCTTTCTGCAGGTATGGCGCTTACATCCTGCGAAGACATGCTTGATGTTGAGCAGAAGGCAACCAGCAGTACAGCCAGTTTCTATCAGACTGATGCTGATGCAGAGTCTGCCCTGACGGCTATGTATGCTACTTATATTGGTGAAATTGGTGGTAATGAGGGCATTTGGAGCGCATATATCATGGGTCTTAACTACTCTTCTGACGATGTGTTCGCAGCAGGTGGTGACATCAATGACCATGCAGACTTCCGTATCCTGAACGAGATGCGTTATGACCCGAGTTCTGGTCCTATTGGAACGCTTTACAATCACATCTACAAGGCTATCTATTCAGCTAACCTCGTGATTAACTATTTCGGTGGTGATGCTGCTGATACAGATAAGAAGAAGCAGGCTGTTGCTGAGGCTAAGGTAATGCGTGCATGGGCTCACATGCTGGCTGCACAGGTTTACTATCAGCCACCTATCATCGACCACCTCGTTACTACTGATAAGCCGACGAATGCAGAGTCTCAGAAGGCTATTTTCGATTTCTGCGTCAAGGATTGTGAAGAGGCTATTCCTAATCTTCCCGACCGTAAGGGCCAGAGCGACAAGGAAGGTGCTTGGCGTGTAACCAAGGGCTTCGCTCAGTTCGTAGGTGGTAAGGCTGCCCTCTTCGGTGGCGACAATGCCAAGGCTGCTAGCCTGCTGAAACCACTGGTTGAGTCTAATAACTATGCACTTGTTCCCGGTGAGCGTTTCCGTGACCTCTTCCATGTGGAAGGTGATGGTTGCGAGGAGAAGATTTTTGAGTTCAACTATAGCACTAACACTGCTCTTGGTGGTGTTTGGGGTGGTAGTATCCAGCGTGGCCGTTGGATGGTTGCTAACGTTCTTAACTGGCGTGGTGACGATATCGTAGGCGGCGGTAAGGCTCCGAAGATTTGCTCGACTGGCGGTTGGGGCGGTGGCTCTATCAACCAGGACTTCGCTCACAAGATGCTGGCTAACGATGGTGACAGCTATCGTCGTAAGGCAACTTTCCTGACCTCTGATGAGTTCTTCTATGATGAGGATCTCTGTGGTTGGGCAAGCGATGATATTAAAGATAAGGATGGTAAAGTTACTGGACACCTGACCCTTGAGCAGAAGAAGTACGACCTCGAGCGTGGTATCAACAAGTCTGCCGGATCGTTCTCTCGTAGTGACGTGATGGAGGTGAAGATGATGATGAACCCGAAGGATGCTGACCTCTCTGTAGGTGACAACTGTAACAACACAAACCTGTGTCTTGCTCGTCTGGGTGAAGCTTACCTGCTTTATGCTGAGGCTTGTATCGCTCAGAACCAGCTGGATGAGGCTAAGAAGTACATCAACAAGATTCAGGTGCGTGCCGGTTCAAAGACCGTCTCTTCTACTGTGAACCTCCAGGTTCTGCAGGACGAGAAGCAGTATGAGCTTTGGTTCGAGGGCTGCCGTTGGTTCGATATCGTACGTTGGGGTATTGCTAAGCAGTGCTACGACAAGGTGCTCGACAACATTCCTCTGCAGTGGGATGAGTTCTGGGAGACTGTTGGTCAGGATGCCGACAAGAAGCCTATCGTTCTCGCTACTACCAAGCCTCACAAGCTTCGTTACACAATCCATCACCCGTTTGCTGATGCAGGTATTAAGCTTGAGTTCAAGGAGGGTAAGAACGAGTACTGGCCTCTCCCGCAGACTGTGATTGAGGTTAACGACCAGATGCATCAGGTACGCGGTTGGGCTACCAAGTAATAAGAACTGAAGTTAGTCTCTGAATCATTCAGAGAAATATCTCTAAAATATCAAGCGGCGCTTGTCATCCGACAGGCGCCGCTTTTTTCTCACTAATATATTTCTGCAACAATTTGAAACGTTTTCCGTGAGTGTTACTCGGAATTTTTTCGTACCTTTGCAGCAAATAACAAGACTTAAAACATATGACAAAGAAAACCATTACCTTGTTTGTGGCCGCACTGATGGGTGTTGCCACTGCCAATGCAGAAAAAATTGTAGAGAGTCCGAACGGACAGTTGACTGTTGACTTGACCGTTGAGGACGGAGCACCCCGTTATCAGGTTGTGCTGAACGGACAGACGTTTGTTGAGCCGTCGGCACTGGGCCTCGTTACCAACATCGGCGACTTCAGTAGTAATCTCTCGCTGAAGGGTGTCACCGTCAACGATGTGAAGGACGAGTACACGCTTCGCAACATCAAGCAGAGCCATGTGAGCTACGAGGCTCGTGAGGCTGTGGCTCATTTCGAGCAGAACGGTCAGCCGGTGATGGATGTCACCTTCCGTGTCAGCAATCGTGATGTAGCACTGCGCTACACCATATTGTCGAAGCGTGGTCGTGGAGGCGAGACGTTGAGCTGTGTTATCAACGAGGAGAAAACTGCCTTCAAACTGCCCGCCAATGCTACGTCGTTCCTGGCTCCCCAGAGCAATCCGATGACCGGCTTTGCACGTACGGCTCCGAGCTATGAGACGCGCTACGGCATCGACGAGCCCGTAGGCAAGAACGGCTGGGGTAATGGCTATACGTTCCCCTGTCTGTTCAAGGTCTCCGGAAATTCCGGAAAGACTGGAAAATCCGGGGAAGCCGGAGATGCTAATCGCTGGATACTCATCAGCGAGACTGGCACCGATGGTAACTACGTGGGTTGCCGTCTGCTGGGCGAGACCGACGGCCTCTATAAGATTGGCTTCCCGCAGGCTGGTGAGCTGAACGGCTACGGTTCGACATCGGTACAGATGGCGTTACCCGGCTCTACTCCCTGGCGTACCATCACCGTTGGTGCGATGAAGGATGTCATTGAGACCACCGTTACATGGGACGTTGTTCAGCCTAAGTACAAGGCTTCGCGCGATTATGAATATGGTAAGGGCTCGTGGTCGTGGATCATTGGTATGGACTCCAGCTGTAACTTCGACGAGCAGAAACGTTACATCGACTTCTCGGCCGCTATGGGCTTCCGTTCGGTGCTGGTCGATGCCCTGTGGGATAAGCAGATTGGCTACGAGCGCATCGCCGAGCTGGCACGCTATGGTAAGACGAAGGGCGTTGGCCTGTATCTGTGGTACAACTCCAACGGTTCTTGGAACGATGCTCCCCAGTCGCCGAAGGGTATCATGGACAACGGCACACGCCGCAAGCAGGAGATGAAGTGGATGCACGACAACGGCATTCTGGGTATCAAGGTCGATTTCTTCGGTGGCGACAAGCAGCCGATGATGAAGCTCTACGAGGACATCCTCAGCGATGCCAACGATGCCGGCCTGCTGGTCATCTTCCACGGTTGCACGCTGCCTCGCGGCTGGGAGCGCATGTATCCTAACTATGCTGCCTCCGAGGCCGTACTGGCCAGTGAGAACCTGCACTTCGGACAGGCATTCTGCGACAACGAGGCTCGCGACTGCGGTGCGATGTACACCTTCACCCGTAATGTCGTTGGTTCGATGGACTTCGGTGGCTCGGCTCTGAATAAGTACTATAACGCTGACAACCAGCACGGCACACAGCGTAAGACCAGCGATATCTACGCTTTGGCAACGGCTGTGCTCTTCCAGAGTGCCGTCCAGCACTTCGCGTTGGCTCCTAATAACCTCACCGATGCACCGGCCTATGCCATCGACTTCCTGAAGCAGGTGCCCACGACATGGGACGAGATTCGCTACATCGACGGCTATCCCGGTAAGTACATCGTCATGGCCCGTCGCTCCGGCGACAAGTGGTATGTGGCCGGTATCTGCTCGCCCGATGGCGTTACGAAGGACAAGAAAGGTCAGGTGCAGCCGCTGAAGTTGGAGCTCTCGTTGCCGATGTTCGACGGTGCCGTGCAGCTCTATCAGAACAACCAGGTGACCACCGCCAAGCTCTCGAAGAAAAAGACGTTGAAGGTCGAGATTCCCGCCAACGGTGGTATCGTGGTGACGAAGAAGTAGGAAAAGAAGGAGTAAGGAGAGGAGGAGTAAACGAGTAAGGAGCAATTTAAATAGTTGATTTTAAGAGAAAGATGAAAAAGATATTGTTTATGGTTTTGGCTTTGCAGTGCGCCTTGTTGCGTGCTGCGGAGCCTTTTGTTACTTTTACGGCTGAGGCCGATGCTCTGCCCATTCACGGTGCAACCATCAGCTTCAGCGATAGTGAGAACGAAGGTGTGAAGATGGCCATCGAGAACTTGAAGGCCGACATGCAGCGTGTGGGCTTGAAGGCTGACGGTGCATCTCCCACCATCCTCATCGGCACGCTGGGCAAGAATCCAGCCATCGACAAAATTGTAAATGGTAAATCTGTAAATGGTAAATCCTTTGACCTCAAGGGCAAGCGCGAGAAATATATCATCACCACCGTTGACAACCGCTTGATTATCGCAGGTAGCGACCGTCGTGGCACCATCTATGGTATCTATGAGCTGAGTCGCCAGCTGGGTGTCTCGCCCTGGTACTGGTGGGCTGATGCTCCTGTGGCACAACACGCGCAGGCATATATAAAGAAAGGTACGTACACGGATGGCGAACCCGCTGTTGAGTTCCGTGGCATCTTCCTCAACGACGAGGCCCCTTGTCTGACCTCGTGGGTGAAGAACACCTGGGGCACCGACTTCGGCGACCACCGTTTCTATGAGAAGGTCTTTGAGCTCATCCTCCGTCTGAAGGGTAACTTCCTGTGGCCTGCCATGTGGGGCTGGGCTTTCTATGCCGATGACCCTGAGAACGGTAAGCTGGCCGACAAGATGGGTGTCATCATCGGTACCTCGCACCATGAGCCTATGGCCCGCAACCATCAGGAGTATGCCCGCAATCGTCGTGAGTGGGGCGCTTGGAACTACCAGACGAACAAGACGAAGCTCGACCAGTTCTTCCGTGAAGGCATTGAGCGCATGAAGGGCACCGAGGATATTGTCACCATTGGTATGCGTGGCGATGGCGACGAGGCGATGAGTGCTACAGCTGACACCAAGCTCTTGGAGAATATCATCGACAACCAGCGCCGCATTATCAAGCAGGTGACGGGTAAGCCCGCCGAGAAGACCACCCAGGTGTGGGCCTTATATAAAGAGGTACAGGACTACTACGATGCCGGTCTCAAGGTGCCCGACGACGTGATGATTCTCATCAGCGACGACAACTGGGGCGACATCCGTCGTGTGCCTGTAACCAAGGAGGAACGCAGCCGCAAGGGTGGCTGGGGCATCTACTACCACGTGGACTATGTGGGCGCCCCGCGTAACTCGAAGTGGCTCAATGTCACCCAGACGCAGCAGATGTTCGAGCAGCTGTCGCTGGCCTACGACTTCGGCATCCAGCGCATGTGGATTCTCAACGTGGGTGACCTGAAGCCTATGGAGTACCCCATCACGCTGTTCATGGATATGGCGTGGAATCCGAAGGAGTACACCCAGCAGACCGTCACCGACCACACCCTCAGCTTCTTCCAGAGCACGCTTGGCTCCCTCTCACCTCTGGCTGAGGAGGCTGCTGACATCTACAACCGCAACTGCCAGTACATGGCCCGTGTCACCCCTGAGATGCTTGACGCGCGTACTTATAATATAGAGACTGGTGAGTGGCGCCAAGTAGCTGATGACTACCAGCGTCTGGAACTGCGTGCCCTGCGTCTCTTCGAGCAGATTCCCGCCGAGGCTCGCGACTTCTACCGTCAGCTCATCCTCTTCCCTGTTCAGGCAATGGCCAACCTCTACGATATGTATTATGCCCAGGCCATGAACCAGTATCTGGCTGGCCGTAAGAATCCCGATGCCAACATGTGGGCCGACCGCGTGGCACAGACCTTCCGTCGCGACTCGTTGCTCTGCGCTGCCTATAACCACGACATAGCCGGTGGCAAGTGGAATGGCATGATGACGCAGAAGCACATCGGCTACCGTTCGTGGAACGATAACTTCCGTGCCGACATGTTGCCGCGTACTACCCGAGTCGAAATGGTCAATGGTCAATCGTCAATGGTCAATGGCGGCTACACCTTCACCCCCAGCAACGGCTATGTCTCGATGGAGGCCGAACATTATTACAGCGCTACGTCATCTGAAGGAACCCAGTGGACCGTCTATCCCTACTATGGCCGCACCCGTAGTGCCGTTGCCCTGACTCCTTACACTGCTTCCGTCGGCAATGCTGCGTTGACCTATCAGTTCTCGCTGCCGCAGGATGTTAGCAAGGTGAAGGTCTATGTTGTGGTGAAGTCGACGCTCGACTTCCTCAACGTCGGTGGCTTCGAGTATGCCGTCAGCATCGATGGCGGTGAGGCGCAGACGGTGAACTTCAACAAGACGCTTGTTGACCGTCAGCCTTATATGTACGAGGTGTTCTACCCAACGATTGCCCGTCGTGTGGTCGAGAAAACGGTTGAGCTGCCGGTGACGCAGAAAGACGCGGTGCACAGTCTGACGTTACGACCCAAACATCCCGGTATAGTCTTTGAAAAGATTGTTATTGACTTCGGCGGCTACAAGCCCTCGTATCTCTATATGGACGAGTCGCCCTGTCAGCGCAAATAGAAAAAGCCTCCCAACGGGAGGCTTTTTCTTTGCTAACAGCCAACAGCTACTTCACCAAATTTCCTAGTATGTCGCGTGTCAACTCCCTGGTGACGGAACGGGTGGCAGCGCTGGTGGCGTTCTTTACCACACGTCCGGTCGCCGAGGTTCTCGACTTAGTCTTCTTGCCTGTCACCTTGTCGCTGACGTATGTGCCCAGTATGGTGGCCAGTGTCGAGGTGACAGCCGTCAGCACAGCTTTCCACACCTTGCTCATGATGCCGGGCTTTTTCTTAGCATCTTTCTCGGCTTTGGCCGGATTTTCCGGATTTTCCGGATTGGCCTGCTTGGCCAGTTCCGTCTCTTTCGTCAGCTGCTCGTAGGCACTCTCGCGGTCAATCGGGGTGTCATACTTGCCATAGACGCGACTCTGCTTGATGATGTCCAGGCGCTGTCCTTCGGTGACGGCACCAATCTGCGACAGCGGGAAGAGTACTTTGGCACGCTGTACGATGCTGGGAGCACCCTTCTCGTCGAGGAAGCTGACCAGTGCTTCACCGGTCTCCAGCTGCATGATGGCCTCGTCGGTCTTGAATGCCGGGTTCGCACGGAATGTGTCGGCAGCCGTCTTCACCGCCTTCTGGTCCTTCGGCGTGTAGGCACGGAGGGCGTGCTGTACGCGGTTGCCCAGCTGTCCCAGTATGTTCTCGGGGATGTCCGTCGGACTCTGTGTGATGAAGTATATGCCGACGCCCTTTGAGCGGATGAGACGGATGACCTGCTCAATCTTGTCGAGCAGCGCCTTCGATGTATCGTTGAACAGCATGTGGGCCTCGTCGAAGAAGAATACCAGCTTCGGCAGTTCTAGGTCGCCCACTTCAGGTAGAGTGGAGTAGAGCTCCGACAGCAGCCACAGCAGGAACGTGGAGTAGAGCTTCGGCTGCATCATCAGCTTGTCGGCAGCCAGCACGCTCATCACACCCTTGCCCTGCTCGGTCTGCAGGAGGTCGTAGATGTCGAACGACGGTTCGCCGAAGAATTGGTTGGCTCCCTGCGCCTCCAGCTGCAGCAGGGCACGCTGGATGGCACCGACGCTGGCCGTCGAGACGTTGCCGTAGCTTGTCGTATATTCCTTGGCGTGCTGCGACACGTAGTCGAGCATCGACCTCAGGTCCTTTAGGTCGAGGATGAGCAGTCCCCGTTCGTCGGCCACGCGGAACACGATGTTCAGCACACCGTCCTGTGTCTCGTTCAGTCCCAGCAGGCGGCTCAGCAGCTGCGGTCCCATCTGGCTGACGGTGGCACGCATGGGGTGACCCTGTTCACCGAACACGTCGTAGAAGCGGACGGGACAACTCTGGAACTCAGGATTCTCTATGCCGAACTCCGGCATGCGCTTCTCAATGAATCCGCTCAGCTTGCCTATCTGCGAGATGCCGCTCAGATCACCCTTCATATCGGCCATGAAGCAGGGAACGCCTGCTTGGCAGAACGTCTCGGCCATCACTTGCAGGGTGACGGTCTTACCTGTACCTGTGGCACCGGCAATTAGTCCGTGGCGATTGGCCATCTTACCGGTGATGCTCAGCGGACCCTCGTCGCAGTGGGCAATGTAAAGTCCTCTTTCTTTGTCTAACATAAGCTATTGTCGTTTTAGGTTAATCATTCTTGATACTTCGTATCGAGCCTGCTCACGCTCGGCATAGCTCAAGCAAGCTTGGCTCTGCTCTCGCTTAATCGCAGCCTTCATTCTTCATTTTTCAGTTTCTCCAGGGCGCGGCAGAGCTGGTCGGGACATGATGTCGCCTTTGTGCCGCAGCGGATGCCGTTCAGCCTCTTGATGACATCGTCAATCTTTTGGCCTCTCACCAACTGGCTGATGCCCTGCAGGTTGCCATGACATCCGCCCAGGAAGAACACCTGCTGAATGATGTCGTTCTCGTCGGCCGTCACGTCAATCAGTTTTGAACACGTGCCGGTCGTCTCATACTGTATGTGTTTTGTCTTCATATCGTTCGTTTTACCTTACTACTTGCGTGAACTCGGGCTTGGCACCGGCCTCTTTGCCTACGGTCACATATATAATAGAGGTGGTCTCACCGCCGCCGCCCATGCCGCTGCTCTTCACGGTGAACTTATAGTCGGTGCTCTCGCTGGTCTGGCGCTTGCCGACGGTCGAGGGTGTGCCGAGGGGGAACTGATAGCTGGAGCAGGCGGCATCGAAGATGGCCTTCTCGGCATCGGTCACGGGCTGCTGGGCAGAGTATTCGGGCAGCTTTTCCACTTGTCCCTTCTTATAGCCGTTCTCCTTCAGGAAACGGTCGAGCTCCTTGGCGGCAGCAGTCACACGGGCTGTGCGTACACCGTAGCCTTCCTGGATCTGAGCCTTGGGCAGTGCCTTCTTGAGCGCATCCGATGAGGTGTTCAGACCGCCGCTGCCGAAGGTGCAGAAGGGCACGAGCTTCTTGCCGGCGAAGTCCTGCTGCTTGACCAGCGTGGCGATGGGGTTGGCGTAGGTGCCGAACCAGATGGGGTAGCCGAGGAAGACGATGTCATAGTCGGCTACGTTCTTCGTCTGTGCCTTCAGGGCAGGCCACTGACCGCTCTGCATCTCGCGCTGTCCGCGCTGCATGGTCTTCTGGAAGTCGCCTGAGTAGGGCTCCACGGTCTCGATGGCCTCGATGTCGGCGCCTGTCTGTTTCTGAATCTCCTGGGCCACGGCCTTCGTCGTTCCCGTCTCTGAATAGTAAAGCACCAGCATCTTCTGTGCTGAAACTGTTGTAATAGCTGTCATTGCTACGAGTGATAAGAATAGTTTCTTCATTGTGCTAATAAGATTAGGTTGATGCTGCAAAAGTAGTAAAATCGATTGGAATATGCAAGAAAAAGAGCCGGAAAATGTTGCCGCCAAGTGATACCCGTATTCGCCTTACATCAAAACCTTGAAAATTCTTGACATCTAGGTAAAAATTATCGACAAATTGGCTGATTTGCGAAGTATTTATGTATTTTTAACGGTTTTTCGGCTGTCTCTTCACCTATTTATTATTACCTTTGCAGCCGGATAATGATTTGTCATCTATATTAACCATTGAGAATCAAACATGAAGAAAAGGATTATCTATGCACTGACGTTAATGGTCGGTGCCGTTGCGCTTTCAAGCAGCTGTAGTAGTGAGACAGACTACTACAATGAGAATGCTGTTTTCAAGGCAGAACACAGCAAGTTCGCCGAGATCTTCGAGAAGACATTCGGTACGGTCGGTTCCAATGTTGATTGGGGCTTTAATGCTGATGACGAGGCCGTCGCAACACGTGGCGAAGTCACCAGAGCAGCCGAGAAGACTAACGAAGAAATCTGCGCATTGACTGTTAGTGAGATTCAGAATCTGAGTGAATCAGAGAGGCGCACCTATCTGCGCCAGCTCGTCGAGTCCGATGTCAACATCGGTCTTGCTCTTGACATCCGCCAGTTGGATGCCTTCGGTTTTAAGCGTATCATCTGTGAGGACCTGAATGTCAGCACCAGCGACTTCGACTATAACGACGCCGTGTTCGATGCCAAGCGCATGGAGGAGGCCAGTGCCGAGAATGGTGGCTATGCAACGTTCTACACCATCCTGCGTGCTGAGGGTGCCCACAAGCTCATCTACGTTGGCGACCGCAAGGATGCCAATACCGGTGCCTACGAGGTTCATGCCGCTTTTGGCGTGACTCCTCAGATATTTGTGAACACCGTTGGAAAGGATAGGCCTATCGATACCGGTGCCTATTGGACTGGCGACAGCAATCCCGTTGTGAAGATTGTCAAGGTTAAGATGAATGGCAGCCAGCCTACGCTGCTTGATCTCCCCGTTTACGTTGATAACAACTCCCTGCCGCTGACGGCACAGAGAGGCGAGCCCGCAGAGAAGATGTGTATGGATACCGACTACAGCTGGCTGGAAGAGCGCGTTCACATGGAGACTTGGTATCCCCTGTTCTCTCATTATATAAGTGGTGAGGCTTATCCGGACGCCCCCGATGTGTTTACAGAGGAGGAAGGTGCCCGTTGGTATGATACCTACTGGTACAAGGCTGCCTATCGTAATCTTCCCACTCCCACTCCTTCTGCTCCGCAACCCGACCTTAATCATGGCTCCTATGGAACCGCTGAGGGGGTAATATTATAGAAGAAGTTAAAGGAGTTAAAGAAGTTAAGGAGTTAAGACATTAACCTAACGACAAAACAACAATGAAGAAGAATATATTTTTCGCAGCAATCCTGATGCTGGCAGGAGCCATGATGACAGCCTGCTCAGATAATGACGACTTCCAAAGCGAGTCACAGACTCTCGGCAATACCGTTGTGCTCAGCGGTACCCTTGGCAGCAAGGGCGACCAGACGCGCACCGTCGCTGAAGATGGTGTTGGTAGTTGGGAGATTGGCGACCAGTTCGCCATCTACTACCAGACAGCCAGTGGTCACGCCTCGGCCATAGCATCGGTAGTAAGCATCAACGATAACGGCTCTGCCAACTTCACTGCCACGCTCGGCGCTCCCAAGAAGGGAAGCAACAACGTGTCGTTGGTATATCCTGCCACGGCACACGACGGTCAGGGCGGCTTCAAGACCGATGCCCTGATGAATCAGGGCGGTACGCTGGAGTATATCAACGAGAATGGTCTCGACATCGAAACGGCCACCACCACCATGAACGTATCGGGAACGACCGCCACGCTGACCACCGATGTCACCATGCAGCCCGAGGTGTGCCTCTATAAGTTGCAACTGAGAGGAAGTTATTATAACGACTTGGATCCTGTGGACAATTTGGAGATTAAAGACGGCACGCACACCTATAATATTACTGCTGCCGACGCCACCAACGTCTTCACCGTGGCTCTGCTGCCCACTGAAAACGCTGATCTCACGTTCTCGACTGTCACCAGTGAGAATAAAGGGTCGGGCTACCTCTATACTAAGCGGATTGGAGTGACGCTGGCTAACTGTACGGCCGAGAATGTAGGTGACGTGTTCGACTCGGATGGCAATGTCTATGGCGTTAGTGCCGGCACCGGTCTCACCAGAATCAGCAGCTTCAGTGGCGTCACGCTGGAAAAGGGTAAGTTCTACAGTCAGAAATTGATAGTTCTCAAAGTCAAGAGACCAGTGGCCGTGATTGTCTATGTAGGCGAGCATGGCACTGTGGATGACAGCAGTACAGACCCTCAAACCGGCTTCCACGGTCTCGCTATGTCCATGCAGGGGAGCACACAGAGTAATACTTTAAGCTACAACAAAAACTGGGATAACAACTGGAGTGGTCCCAGATGGTGCAATCAGAGTTCCGAGGCTTGTACCAGCCATGCCTGCGATGATATCGCTGTTGCCCGTGAGTTGAAGAACGGTATTAGTATGACTGACGAACTCGTCAATCACGAATCCCATACGCACTGGGCTGCCAGGACCGCTCGCAACTATAATGCGGCATCTTATCAATACGGCGGCGGCAACTCTTACTACAGTAATAGCGACGACCGTTATTCATTGCCACTTCCTAAAGGCACTAGCAAATGGTTCCTGCCCAGTATTGGCCAGTGGCAGCTGATTGTCTGGGGATTGCTGTCGAAGAAAAATGGTGCGACTTACTCAACGCCCTTGACAGAAGTGTCTAATAACGATATGACACCCGATGCGCTTGGCTCCATCCTGGGAAAGGCCGGTGCGGAAAGCATAATAGCCAGTTGTGATAACTACTATTCGAGCACGGAGGGTAGTGACAATAGCACTTGGACTTTTACTTTGGGTAACGGTAGCGGAGGCTATGTAATCAACAGTTCGAAGACCGGTGCTTGGGACCCCCTCATTCGTGCCGTCGTCGCCTTCTAACTCTCTCACAAACCATATCAAGCGCTTCAGAGGCTTTCTTCCCCTGAGGCGCCTTTTTTTTGGTGTGTTTGCGAAGTATTTATATATTTTTAACGGTTTTACACCCCTCTCTTCACCTATTTATTATTAACTTTGCAGCCAAATAATGATTTACATCGATTTTAACCACTAAAAATCAAAAATGAAGAAAGGAATTTTCTATGCACTGACGCTGATGATTGGTGCCGCTGCGCTTACAAGCAGCTGTAGTAGTGAGACCGACTACTACGATGAGACTGCCGCTTTCCAGGCAGAACACAACAAGTTTGCTGAAGTCTTCGAGCAGACCTTCGGTAAGGTAGCTCCCAATGTGACTTGGGGCTTCAACTTTGAAGAGGAGGTCGCTGATTCACGCGAAGAGCGCACCAGAGCTACTCTGACCAACGAGCAGATTTGCGCATTGACGACCAGCTATATTTCTGGTATGGGTGAGTCAGCAAGACGTAATGCTCTGCGTCAGCTCCTTGACTCTGACGTCAACATCGGTCTTGCCCTTGACATCCACCAGCTCGATGCCTTCGGTTTCAAGCGTATCATCTGCGAGGACCTGAACGTCGGCACCAGCGACTTCGACTATAACGACGCCGTGTTCGATGCCAAGCGTATCGAGGAGGCCAGCGACGCTAATGGTGGATACGCAACGTTCGTCACCATTCTGCGTGCCGAGGGTGCCCACAAGGCCATCTATGTTGGCAACCCCAAGGATGCTAATACCAATGCTTACGAGGTTCACGCTGCTTTCGGCGTAACACTCCAGACGTTTGTGAACACCGTTCGCAAGGCAAAGCCCACAGATACCGGCGCCTATTGGACTGGCGACAAGAACCCCGTTGTGAAGATTATTAAGGTGAAGATGGACACCAAGCAGCCTACGCTGCTTGACCTCCCCGTTTACGTTGACAACAACCCCCTGCCGCTGACGGCAATGAGAGGTGAGCCCGCTGAGAAGATGTGTGTCGATACAGACTACAGCTGGCTGGAGGAGCGCGTACACATGGAGGCGTGGTATCCCACATTCAAGCATTATATTAGCGGTACAGCTAATACAAGCAGTATAGATACATTTTCAAGCAATAATCCCCGCTGGCGTGACACGTACTGGTATAAGTTTACTCCGCCCGTTTACGATGATGAAGCTGAATTCTTGAGTCGTAAAGCCCTATAAGACTAATCAAACAGACAACATAAAGCGCCTCAGAGGAGAATCCTCTGAGGCGCTTTTTTGATTTTTTTGCGCTGATAATGAGCGCCTTTCAGAAAAAATTCGTACCTTTGCACGCCAATTTGAAATGAGGTGTAGGCAATGCACCGTTTTTTATGGGCAAAATATAGATATCGACAAATATAGCAAATTCAACTAACAAAAACTTTATTTTACAACGACAAAATGAAAAAAAGAGACTACGAGAAACCGATGATGGCGGTCATCGGGGTGCAATCTGCACAAATGGTTATGACAAGTGGCTATGATATCGACGCTAGTGGCGTTTCTGCTTTGCGCGATGATTATGGTGTTACTCAAGAAATAGAATGGAATTAAGGAGGACATGGCAATGAAGAAGATTGTTTTTGCTTTGGCTGCTCTGCTCACCGCATCGGCCACATTCGTATCGTGCTCCAACGACGACGAAATTGTAACTGAAGTTCCTACACAAGGTAAGTATATCATGACCGTACACGCCACCAAGGGCGACGATGCCACACGCGCCACGCTGACTGAAGGTGATTCTCCTTATGGTGGTGTAGCTGTCTTCTGCGAATGGGAAGCTGGCGACGAGATAAGTGTGTATAATTCCGATAATACTCTGATAGGTACGCTTAAGGCCCAGGGTTCGGGATCGGCCACGAACTTTATGGGCTCGCTGACTTCTGCTCCATCTGTGAACGAGACGTTGACGCTGAAATACAAGAGTGCCAACTATGCCACACAGAACGGAACGCTGGCATATATTGCTGCCAACTGTGACTACGCCACAACAACTACCAAGGTTGAGACTGTCGAAGGCAATAAAATTGGTGCAGAAGATGCTTGGTTTGAAAACCAGCAGGCCATCGTGAAATTCACCCTGAAGAACAAGGCCGACAACTCCAGCCTCCCTGTCACTCAACTGAAGGTCAACGACGGAACAAACACTTATACCGTCAATTGCGCCTCCTCCGACGTCGTTTACGTTGCTCTCCCTGGCTTCAGCGGACAGAAAGTAGCCCTTGTCGCCACCTCTGGCACCACCAACTACGACTATATTACAACGTCAGATGTTACCTTCGCCAATGCTAAGTTCTATAGAGTTGCGGTGAAGATGAATGAAATACAGCCAATGTCAAGCGCTTCCTCACCGAGTAGCTTAGGCAGGGTTATCGCCACCGATGGCAAGATGTACACTCACGTTCGCACTGCAACCCTTGCCGGTACTACTGCCAGTGGCATCATTGCCTATGTAGGCTCTGCAGGCAGCGCGGATACCAGCAGCGAAACATACAAGGGGCTGGCCATTTCGCTTGTAGATTACTTCGGTAAAATTAGATGGTATGATAATCTTTCTTCAGGTCTTTGTGTGTCTCATACGGGTAATCGCTCTCAAGCCCTCCAGTACAAGGATGGTATCGCTTGTACAGCGACTCTGGCTAACAGCAACGGCACTGGCATGACATCCCATTGTAATGGCCATTACCATCAAGCCGCCAAAGTAGCCTATGATTACAGCACTTCCCGCCCTGATGGTGTTAGTCGTTGGTTCCTGCCTGCGATGGGGCAATGGAACATGATTGTGCAAGGACTGGCTACGAAAAATGCTGGTTCAACCATATCCAACGACCTGGTCGGTGACCCTGATTCTGCACCTGATGCGTACTATTATACTGAACTGAATAGTGCTATAACCAACGCTGGTGGTACTGGATTCGTTGATGATGAGTATTGGTCAAGTACTCAGTTAGATGGTGGATTTAATGTATGGACCTATTCTGGGGTGGGCTATGTTTCCAACGCTCCAATGACTACTAATAACACTGCGCATGTCCGTCCCGTCTTTGCTTTCTAACAGATAGAATAGCCTCCCCCGAACCCTCCAAAGGAGGGGAGACAATAAGAAAATAAGAAAAGCCTCCCCAACGGGAGGCTTTTTTGCTATTTGCTATTAGCTGTTAGCTTTTTGTTCCCCTCCCGTTCGGGAGGTAGGGGGAGGCTTTTAATTGTGAATTGTGAATTGTGAATTGTGAATTGCTTAATTCTTAATTCTTAATTCTTGATGTTTCACATCGAGCCTGCTCACGCTCGGCATAGCTGATGTAAGCATCGCTCTGCTCTCGCTAAATCGCAGCCTTCATTCTTCATTCTTCATTCTTAATTCTTCATTTTTCTCTCACCCAGTAAACCATGCCTGAGGGCCTGCGGTTGCTCTCGAAGCGGTACTCGGGACGATTGAGGAAACTGCCGATGCGGACGTAGATGCCATCGTCCTCCTGATAGGCGGTGCGGAACACCTGCTTCAGACGGGCGGAGATGTCCTTCAGCGACTCTTAAATGCAGCTATACATAAAACATGGCCATGTGTTGTAATTCGTTTAACACGACTATGTCTCGCCAGAAGTTGTTTTCCTCTTGTAACAGCAAGCGAAACACTTTGTTTCTCCAGGAGAAACAAAGTGTTTCATCGGCGGAAACAAAAATTTTCCGTGCTCTTTGTGATTTTATAACATGCTATAAATCAGCGTAATATGCTCAAATCAGTCGAAAATAAGGTGCAAAAAACGGCTAAAAATGTATAGATGCACTAACCAAAACATGCTCTATACATTGTGTAACTATCATAAACATAGCGTGTTACGCTGATAATGTAGGAATGTATAGTCATTTCGACTTTTTTACTCAGAAAATTTGCATAGCAATCACATTTTTGTTATTTTTGCACCCAGATTGTGTGCAAGATAAGCATCAAACTTGTAAAAAATGACAGTAAAGAATACCGAAGAACAATTCCGCGAGAAAGCCGCTACCTACGTTGTATGCTACAGCACTCTGTGTCCCCGTCGCGACCACTGCCTGCGCAGCATCCTCAGCCGTTATGTCGATCCCGACCTCCGCCTCGTCAAGAGCATCAACCTTGCCAGTCCGCTGGTGCAGTGCGACGACTGTCCCGAGTATCGCGACGACCAGCCCCTTCGGATGCCCTTCGGCTTAAAGCCCCTCTATCAGGACATGCCGGGGGCTATGGAGCGTGCCGTGAAGAAACAGCTCATCAGTATCTACTCCCGCAAGCGCTACTACCAATACCATAACGGCCTCCGTCCGCTGTCACCAGACGTTGAGGAGTGTCTGCGTCAGACACTCCTCAACGTGGGTTGGCAGCACGAACCCACCTTCCTCGGCTATGTCGAGGAATACCTGTGGTGACTCCCATCCTGATGATGGGGTGTGGGGGCTGCCGTAGAACGAGGTAGCGAGGTTATCGCACTACCTGTGTGAACTCGGGCTTGGCACCGGCCTCTTTGCCGACGGTCACATATATAATAGAGGTGGACTCGCCGCCGCCACCCATGCCGCTGCTCTTGACGGTGAACTTATAGTCGTTCCCGTCTCTGAATAGTAAAGCACCAGCATCTTCTGTGCCGAGGCTGTTGTGATAGCTGTCATAGCCATGAGTGATAAGAATAGTTTCTTCATTGTGCTAATAAGATTAGGTTGATGCTACAAAAAATCCGCGAAAGAAGCGGTGTTTTGTGGAAATTATTTTTTTTCGGTGCTAACTTCTTTGCCAGTTCGTAGGAAAACCTTAACTTTGCAGTGTCATAAGAAAAAAAGTTCTGTGGATATGATGGAATTTCTTGGATTTAACCTTTATGCCTGGATTACTATCGTCACGGTGCTGACGATGTTCACCATACTCTTGTTTACGAAACTGCGTGCCGACCTGGTGTTTCTTGGTGCCATCGGCGTGCTCTTCGTTACCGGCGTGCTCGATGTCAAAGAGGCGATGTCGGGCTTCAGCTCCGGCTCGGTGGTGGTCATCGGCGTGCTCTTCGTGGTGGTGGCCGGACTGACGCATACCGGTGTGCTGCAGTGGATCGTGAAGAACCTGCTGGGGCAGCCCAAGAGCTATGCGAAGGCCGTGGTGCGACTGATGCTGCCGGTGGCCGGTTTGAGCTCGTTCCTGAGCAACACGACGGTGGTGGCGCTCTTCGTGGGCATCGTCAAGATGTGGTCGAAGAAGCTGGGCATAGCACCCTCGAAGCTCCTCATCCCGCTGAGCTATGCCTCGGGCATGGGAGGTGTGTGTACGCTGATTGGAACGCCGCCGAACCTGATTATCTCGGGACTCTATGCCGACAAGACGGGCTCGATGATGAATGTGCTGGCGACGACGCTGCCGGGACTCTTCTGTCTGGGTGTCGGCGTGCTGTCGGTCATTGCCATGCGCCGGCTGCTGCCTGACCGTGAGGCCCCTGAGAGCGAGCAGGACGCCACGACCGACTACACCGTGGAGCTGCTGGTGCCGTCGGACTATAAGAATATAGGTGAGTCGATAGACTATGCCGGACTGTTCAACATCGAGGGCGGACGGCTCATCAAGTGGCATCACTTCGATGACGTGGCGGTGCCTCTTGACAAGAACGAGTACCTGATGGGTGGCGACCACCTTGTTTATGCCGGACAGATCAGGAAGATCCAGGCTATGGCAAAGAGTGAGGGACTGGTGGTGGGCGACGAGGTCATCAACGTAGGACGCGGCACGCTCATCTCGTCGGTCATCATGCTCCTGATGGTGGCGTTCTCGGCACTCGGCGTGCTGTCGCTGCTGCACTGTGCCTTCATTGCCGCTGCCGCCATGCTGCTGTTCCGCTGCTGTACGCCCGACCAGGCCATGAAGTCCGTCAACTGGGACATCCTGATGGTCTTTGCCGGTTCGGTGGTGCTGGGACTGGCCATCCAGAATACGGGCATCGCCGAGCGGCTGGCCCATGGCATTCTCAATGTCTGCGGCACCAACCCCATTGTGGTGATGACCGCCATCTGTCTTGTCGGCACCTTCGTCACCGAGTTTATCTCCAATACGGCGGCCGGTGCCATGTTCTTCCCGATTATGTATGAGGCTGCCGAGCGTCTGGGCTACGACCCGTACCCCTTCCTCATTGCGCTGATGATCAGCATCAGCAGCAGCTTCGCCACCCCCATTGGCTCGCCCACCCACATGCTGGTCTATGGTCCTGGCGGCTACCGCTTCAGCGACTTCATGCGCGTCGGTCTGCTGATGAACCTCATCATCCTGGCTGCCAACATCTTTATTGTGAACCTCATCTACCCACTGACGTAGTATATGGACATTATACGATTTATCAAGGACTGGACGCTGCCCGTGGCCATGGGGACGGGAGCGGCGCTGTATCTCGTGTTTGCCTTTACACCGCAGCTGGACGATGCGGCGACGGCACTGGGACCGTTCTTTGCCAGGATTCTGCCGTTGTTTATGTTCCTCATCCTGTTCGTCACGTTCTGCAAGGTGGACTTCCGCCAGCTCCGTCCGGTGGCGTGGCACGGGTGGGTGGCGCTGTTTCAGGTGCTGTTCATCGGTGTGCTGATGGCGCTGATGCTGATGCCTACCGATGGCCCGACGGGTGAGCCGTCGGCATCGGCAAAGATTGTGATGGAGGCGCTGCTGATGTGCTGCATCTCGCCGTGTGCGACGGCGGCAGCGGTGGTGACACAGAAGCTGGGCGGGTCGCTGGAGCAGATGACGACGTACACGTTCCTGTCGAACTTCCTCACGGTGCTGCTGGCACCGGTCTGCTTCCCGCTGATAGAGAAGGGTGCCGACATCACGTTCATGGCAGCATTTACAAAAATTCTGCACGAGGTGTTCCTGGTGTTGGTGGTGCCGATGCTGCTGGCCTACGTGGTGAAGCACTACATGAAGGGTCTGCACCGCCGCATCGTCAGTGTGCGCGACCTTTCTTATTATCTGTGGGCATGCTCGCTGATGATTGTGACGGGCACGACGGTGAAGAACATCGTGCATGCCGAGGTGTCCGTATGGATGCTGACGGCCATCGCCCTGTTGGGCCTGGTCATCTGTGTCGTGCAGTTTGCCGTGGGCCGTTTCATTGGTCACTACTTCGACCACGCACAGGAGGCTGGTCAGGCACTGGGACAGAAGAACACGGCCTTTGCCATCTGGCTATCATCGGCCTATCTGAACCCGCTCTCATCGGTAGGACCGGGCTGCTACATCCTGTGGCAGAACATCGTGAACTCGGTGGAGATATGGAAGCATAGGAAGGCTGTTGGGTGTTAGCTATTGGCTATTGGCTGAAAATAAAAAAGAGCTGACCGCGGTCAGCTCTTTTTGTATTCAGCATTTACTGATTATCATTACAGCTTTGCCAGCTCGATGACCTTATCGACAGCGGCAGAGAGTCCGTCGGCGTTCTTACCACCGGCCTGGGCGAAGTGAGGCTGACCGCCACCGCCACCCTGAATGAGCTTGGCGGCTTCGCGCACCATCTGTCCAGCGTTGAGGCCGTGGTCGCTGACCATGTCGTCGCTCATCATGATGGAGAGCTGGGGCTTGTTGTCGGCATGGGTACCGAGGACGCAGAGCAGTGAGCCCTCGACGGCAGCACGAATCTTGAAGGCCAGGTCCTTGGCAGCGGCAGGGCTCATGGGCAGCACAGCGGTGATGACCTTGATGCCGTTGACGTCGCGAGCCTTGTCGACGAGCTGCTTAGCGGCACGCTCGACGGCCTGTGCCTGGAAGCCCTCAATCTCCTTCTTCATGGCGTCGTGCTCGTCGATGTACTTCTTAATGACACCCTGCAGATCCTTGGCGTTGTTGAAGAAGGCCTTCACGGCACGCAGCATGTCTTCAGTCTGGTAGAGCAGTTCCTCGCACTCGCGGCCTGTCTTGGCCTCGATACGGCGGATGCCGGCAGCCACACTGCTCTCGGAGATGATCTTGAAGAAGCCGATGCGGCCTGTGCTGGTGGCGTGGATACCACCGCAGAGCTCACAAGAGGGACCGAAGCGCATGACACGCACCTTGTCGCCGTATTTCTCGCCGAAGAGGGCGATGGCACCGAGCTTCTTGGCCTCGTCGAAGGGCACGTCGCGATGCTCGTCGCGTGGCAGGTCCTGACGGATCATATCGTTGACCATACGCTCGACCTCGCGCAACTGCTCGTCGCTGACCTTCTCGAAGTGGGAGAAGTCGAAGCGCAGCGTGTCGGGGCTGACAAACGAGCCCTTCTGCTCCACATGGTCGCCGAGCACCTGCTTCAGAGCGTAGTCGAGCAGGTGGGTAGCGGTGTGGTTGGCAGCGCTGGCGTCGCGCTTGTCGGTATCGACACAGGCCATGAACTCTGCCGAGGGATCCTTGGGCAGCTGTTTCACGATGTGTACGGTCTGGTTGTTCTCGCGCTTGGAGTCGATGATCTGGATGGTCTCGGCCTCGTTGACGAGGACACCCTGGTCGCCTACCTGACCACCCATCTCACCATAGAACGGGGTGTAGTCGAGGACGAGCTCGTAGAACTCGTTCTTCTTCTGGGTGACCTTGCGGTAGCGCAGGATGTGGCAGGTATATTCGGTGTAGTCGTAGCCAACGAACTGCTGCTCGCCAGCGGCGAGCTCTGTCCAGTCGCTGTTCTCAACGGCGGCGGCGTTGCGGGCACGCTCCTTCTGCTTCTGCATCTCGACGTTGAACTGCTCCTCGTTGACGGTAAAGCCGTTCTCGCGGCAGATGAGCTCCGTGAGGTCGAGGGGGAAGCCGTAGGTGTCGAAGAGACGGAAAGCCTGAACGCCGTCCAACTCCTTCTCTCCTTTACTCCTTAACTCCTCCATGGCTTTGTCGAGCAGGGAGATACCCTTGTCGAGGGTGCGCAGGAAGGAGTCTTCCTCCTCCTTGATGACACGACCGATGAGCGTCTGCTGAGCCTTCAGCTCGGGGAAAGCGTCGCCCATCTCCTCAACGAGTGTGGGCAGCAGCTTATAGAGGAAGGCCTCTTTCTGACCGAGGAACGTATAGGCGTAACGGACGGCACGGCGCAGGATGCGGCGGATGACGTAGCCGGCCTTGGCATTAGAGGGCAGCTGACCGTCGGCAATAGAGAACGAGACGGCACGCAGGTGGTCGGCACAGACTCGCATGGCGACGTTGATGTCGTTCTGCTCTTTTCCGGATTTTCCGGACTGTCCGGAGATTCCGGCTTGCTCCTCCTCGTATGTCGTGTACTTTAAGCCGGTGATCTGCTGTTCAGCCTTGATGATGGGCTGGAAGATGTCGGTGTCGTAGTTGGAGTGCTTGCCCTGCATCATGCGGACGAGACGCTCGAAGCCCATGCCGGTATCGATGACGTTCATCGACAGCTTCTCCAGCGAACCGTCGGCCTTGCGGTTATACTGCATGAACACGAGGTTCCAGATCTCGATGACCTGCGGATCGTCCTGGTTCACCAGCTCGCGGCCGGGCTTGCCGTTCTTCTTCTCGGCCTCGGGACGAGAGTCGACGTGAATCTCGGAGCAGGGGCCACAGGGACCTGTGTCGCCCATCTCCCAGAAGTTGTCGTGCTTGTTGCCGTTGATGATATGGTCGGCGGGCACATGCTTCAGCCAGTAGCCGGCAGCCTCGTCGTCGCGCTCCAGTCCCTCGCTGGGGTCGCCCTCGAAGACGGTGACATAGAGATCCTCGGGATTCAGTTTCAGCACATCGACGAGATATTCCCATGCCATGTCGATGGCACCCTCCTTGAAGTAGTCGCCGAAGGACCAGTTGCCCAGCATCTCGAACATGGTGTGGTGGTAGGTGTCGTGGCCCACTTCCTCCAGGTCGTTGTGCTTACCGCTGACACGCAGGCACTTCTGGGTGTCGGCACGACGGCGTGGCTCCGGGTCGCGGGTGCCAAGAATGATGTCCTTCCACTGGTTCATGCCGGCATTGGTGAACATCAGCGTGGGGTCGTCCTTAATGACCATCGGTGCCGAGGGCACGATGGCGTGCTGTTTCGACTCGAAGAACTGTTTGAACGAGTCGCGAATCTCTTTTGCTGTCATTGTTTTATATGATTTTTGTTATTCTTTTCACTTTTAGGGCGCAAAGATACTAATTTTTTTTCTATTTCTTGCAGATTCACGATTATTTTGCATATCTTTGCAGTCAAAACAACGACGAGACTATGGCACTGAACGAGTACAAACCAAAGAAGCTGTATTTCAGCATCAAAGAGGTGGCCGAGATGTTCGGTCTGAACGAGAGCACGCTGCGTTTCTGGGAGACGGAATTTCCGCAGCTGAAGCCCAAGACCAGCGGACCGGCAAAAATTCGCCAGTATCAGGAGAAGGACATCAATCTGCTGCGTACCATCCACAATCTGGTGAAGGACCGTGGCTTCAAACTGTCTGCCGCCAAGAAAATTATCAATGCCAACCCCAAGGGTGCCGACATGAAGGCTGATGTGCTGTCTCGTCTTATCGCCGTGCGCGATGACCTGCAGGCACTGAAGAAGCAGCTGGATTATGTATAGGCTGTTCTTGCGTCCCTTCGGTAGCAAGCGTCCTTCGGCCGAGCGAGCTATTAGCTGTTTGCTATTGGCTGTTTGCTGTTGCGCCGTTGCGCAAAAGCGTGCTAAGTATGAGTTCAAGCGAAACCTGCCTATTTATGCTGACTCGCTGCTCAAGGACTTGACGTACCCGATGGCATGGGGCCACAGTCCGATTACAGACTTTGACGAATGGCGAAAGGCTGCCCGTCAGAAGGTGTTCGACTGTATGCTGATGCCACCGCCACCTGTAAGTGAAGAATTAAGAATGAAGAATGAAGAATTTCCTTCCGGTGTCCCCGTTGGTTCTGAGGAAGGTATGGCGGCAGCAAATTCTTCACTCTTCACTCTTCATTCTTCATTAATAGCAGAGGAGCAGCGCGACGGCTACAAAGCCCGTAAGATAGAGATTCGTCTGAGCCGCTACTATAGCGTTCCCGCTTACTTGCTGATTCCCGACGGCAAAGGGCCTTTTCCTGCCGTCAATGTGCTGCACGACCACGGTGCCCACCTGTTTATCGGCAAGGAGAAGATGATTCGTCCGCTGGCATGTGAGGACTCTACGGTGATTAAGGATGCCGACGAGTGGGTGGCGCAACTCTATGAAGGGCAGTATGTTGGCGACTATCTGGCCAAACACGGCTATGTGGTCTTCTCGGCCGATGCCCCGATGTGGGGTGAGCGTGGTCAGCAGGAGGGTCCGCGTCGCGACCACTACGATATGATTGCCGGCAACATGATGATGTACGGCATCGACCTCAGCGCCTATATGACCTACGACGACATCAGCGGCACGGAGTTTCTGGCACAGCTGCCCGAGGTGGATGCCAACCGCATTGGTTGCATGGGCTGTTCGATGGGTGCCTACAGAGCCTGGATGCTCTCGGCACTCTCTGACCGCATCAAGGCTGGTGCCGCTATCTGCTGGATGACCACTACCGACGAACAAATGTCGTTCAAATACAGCCGCACGGAGAACGGCGGCTTTGCCAACTGCTTTCCGGGACTGCGCCGTTGGATGGACTATCCGCACATTGCCGCGATGGCCTGTCCGAAGGCGATGCTCTTCATCAACGGCTCGCAGGACAAACTTTTCCCCGTGGCCGGTGCAGAAAAGGCTTTCTCCATCATGCACGACACGTGGAAGTCGCAGGGAGCCGACTCTATGTTGGAAACGGAGCTATGGGACATTCCCCATAGCTGTCCCGTGAAAGCCCAGCAACGGGTGCTGGAGTTCTTTAGGAAGAGGCTTTGAAGACTTTCGTTATAACGTTATAACGATAATGAAAAAATCGGATGCACCGCATGGGCACATCCGATTTTCTTTATATCCCCCCTCCAGTCGGAGGGGGGAGGCTATTCTATTAATAACCTGGGTTCTGCCAGAAACCATCCGAAGTAGAGGTGTACTGCAGTACACCGCCGGCATCCTGCTGAACAGCTTCGTCTGAACGGTTTGTTACTGCATTCAACTCAGTCAGAGGAATCGGACGATAGTAGTGCTTAATAGCGATGTTGCCGCTGGCCTGTGCGTTGTAAGCCTTGACGTGGTCAATGAGCTTGTGGGTACGCTTCAGGTCGAACCAGCGCTGATACTCGCCGCAGAGTTCGAGGGCACGCTCCTTCAGGATGGTCTCGATATCGACGCTGCCGCTGATGCTGTTGTCCTTGCCACTGATGGCACGGGCAGTACGCAGCTGGTTGATGGTAGCCAGAGCCTTGGCGTTGGCACCTGTCTGCATCTCGGCCTCGGCCTTGATGAGGTACATCTCGGCAAGACGCAGCACCATGATGTCGCGATAAGAGACGTCGAAGGTGGGATAGGTCTCGTTGTACTGGTCGTCGAGGAACTTCTTGATGCCGGGGTATGAACGGCGGCCTTCAATCTTCTCACTCTTGTAACGGTCGTCGCCATAGACGTCGGATGTCTTCTTACCGCCCTCGGTAGGCAGAGCCGTAGCAGGGTCGCCAGAGGTATAGACGGGGATGTCGCCACCGTAAGCGAACTGCAGACGGTACTTGTCCTTAGCCTCTTCCTGCAGGGCCTTACCCTCAGGAGAGTTGCCGTCGAGGATGCTGTAGAGAATAGCGATACCACCACCATTGAAGTAGTTGCCGTCTTCCTTGTAAGCCTCGTCATAGTTCTTGAATTCCTGCTCGCCCATCTTGGGATAGTATTTCTCAGCGTTCCCTGACAGCGCTTCGGGGATGCGATAGCTGGTCAGCAGCGTACCATTGTAGCGCTGGTCGGTCTCTTTCACCTCCTCCAGAATCTTCCAGAGGTAGAGTGACGGCAGGTAGCGGGTGAAGCCACGTCCGTAGGGAGAGTAGTACTTAGCGCACTCCACATTCTCGCCGGTCTTCTTACTCTTGATGGTGGTCTTACCGGCAGCCATACGGAAGAACAAGTCGTTCTCCGTCTGCTTGTTGGAGCCGATATCAGTACAACCGTTGTTCCACAACGATACAAACATCAGCAGCGAAACACTACCACCGTTGCGGCCGTAGCCGGTACGGGTGATGAGTGAGTTGAACTGTCCCTGTCCATTGTTAGTGAAACGGTAGGGCACGCAGTTGTCGCGACCTGCGTTCAGATCGTTGGAGTAGTGAACGGCAAAGAGGTTCTCTGTGTTGACAGTAGCCTCCTCGTTGTTCATGTTCCATGTGTCGCTGAAGCGGCTGTAGAACTTGGCGCCAGAGTTGTTGATGACATCAGTAGCAGCATTGAGGGCCTCGGTATAGAGGTTGTCGTAGCCGCTGACGGCGTTAGCACCCAGCCATGATGCAGCGTAGAGAGCTACACGGGCATAGAGAGCCTCGGCAGAGTAGAAGTTGGCACGACCGGTACCGGTAGCAGTCTTGGCCGTCATGACGTTGGCCTTCTTGTAGTTCTCCATCGAGAGCTTCAGGTCGTTGAGGATGTTGGCATACACCTCAGCCTCCGGCACTCGGACGGGGGTCGTTTTGACTGCATTCACTGCTTCGGCATTGTAAGGGATAGGACCCCACAGAGCCACCATCTGCGAGTAGTAGAGTGCACGCAGGAAGTAGGCATCGCCCATGTAGGCGGTCTTCTTGTTGTCGTCGATAGCCGTGCACTTAGGCACAAACTTCAGGGCGTTGTTGCAGACGTCAACGCCGGCGTAGAACATTTCCCAGTACTCGTCGAGACAGGGGTTGTCGGCTACGTTGTTGCCCAGTGCTTCAGCTGAAAGGTCATACTTCAGCATCGACTTCTGCTTGTTGTCGTAACCGAAATAGAACAGGTCGGAGCCCATCTCGGCAAGTCCGAGCGATGGCTCCTTACCCCACCAGCCGTGCGTATAGTCGTAGGCAGCGGTAATCAGTCCGTCGATACCCGATACGGTGTTGTATGCCAGATCGGCAGTCTCACCCGTCTTGTTGTCCTCCTCCAGGAAATCAGAGCAGGAGGCCAGGCCGCATCCGATGGTTGCGGCGGCAAAGAACATACTTAATATCTTTTTCATAAATGAATTCTTAATTAGTTCATTCTTCATTCTTAATTCTTCATTCTTCATTTAGAATGTTACGTTAAGACCTACCACAACCTGTTTCATCAGCGGGAAGTTGATGGCACCGCCACGCTCGGGATCGTAGTTGTCGAAGTGGCTGAAAGTGAAATAGTTCTTCAGCGAGCAATATACACGAGCCTTGCTCATGTATGCCTTCGAAATGAGGCTCTTCGGCAGGTTGTAAGACAGGGTGATGTCCTTGATCTTGAAGTAGTCGCCCTTCTGGATCTGGATAGAGCTCTTATAATAAGTAGGTGTAGCACCTGCGCAACCTGGCGACGGGATGTCAGCACCTTGGTTCTCCGGTGTCCAGTAGCTCAGGTCGCCCCAGTTGGCATTGTCGTAGAGGTAGAGACCGTAACCGCTGTAGTTCAGATAACCGCCCAGGCGAGCCATTGTCTGGATGCTCAGCGAGAAGTCCTTATAGCTCAGTGAAGTTGACAGACCGAGGATGGCCTTCGGTGAGCGGTTGTAGATAACCTTGTCGCTGTCGTCAATCTTGTCGTCGCCATTGGTGTCGATGACCTTCGGTGTACCGGGATCGCCGTAATCAGAGTGTGGCTTCTCGAAGTTGGGATGAGCGGTCATGTACTGGTCGAACTCGCCGATGCCCCAGCAGCCGTCCATGTCGTAAACGTAGTAAGCCGATACGGGCTCGCCGACCTTCAGGATAGAAGTGCCGTCAACGAACTGCTCGATGCCGTCGGCCAGCTCTTCAACCTCGTCCTTGGCAAAGGTAGCCGAAGCGTTGATGTCCCAAGTGAAGTCCTTGGTCTTAACAGGTACTGCGCCCAGAGCGATTTCCAGACCGTGTCCCTTCGTCTTACCGACGTTGGCGATGGTGCTGGTGAATACGGTTGAGGGAGGAGCTGTCTTGTAGTACAGCAGGTCGTAGGTGTTGCTCTTGTAGTAGTCGATGCTACCATAGACGCGACCGCCGAGGATGGCGAAGTCAAGACCGAAGTCGAGAGCAGCAGTCTTCTCCCAAGACAGTTCGGTGTTAGCCATCGTCATAGGAGCTTTCTCTGTAGAGTTAGGAACGATAGAAGAGATGGTAGCCAGTGTCTGGTAAGCCGAGATGGCTGAGTTACCAGAGATACCCCAAGACACACGCAGCTTCAAGTTGTCGAGCCACGACTTGGTGCTCTGCATAAAACTTTCCTCAGAGACACGCCAGCCAGCGCTGACAGAGGGGAAGTAACCCCACTTGTGACCTTCGGCGAGTACCGAAGAACCATCGGCACGCAGAGAAGCCTGCAGCAGATACTTGCCAGCGTAGGAGTAGTTGACACGTCCGAAGAACGACAGCATGGAACTCTTGGTATAGCCTGTGCTGACATCGGGAGAAGCAATCTTGCTGACATCGTAGAAAGAGCTGTTCTTATAGCTCTCAGAACCAGCTACACCATTGATGTTGCATGACTCTGATACATACTGAGACAGCTCGTGGCCCAGCAGGAAGGTGATATCGTTCTTGCCAATCTCCATATTGTAGTTGGCGGTGTTCTGCCATACATACTTCGTGCTGGTGTTGCGGTTGTTGGCAATGTAAGTCGTGTGAGGCGACTGATAGCGCACCTGACTCTCGAAGTCCTGATACTCACCGGCACGAGAGGTTGAGCGGTCGAGACCGAGCTGTGACTTCAGCATGAGACCCTTGATGGGGTTCACCTGCAGGTAGGCGCTGCCGAAGAAACGGCTGCTCTCGATGTTACGCTGGTAAGCACCGTCCTCGTTCAGCAGCGGTGAACAGTGTGCTGAATACCAGGGGTTCGGGGTTGCGTTGATAGTGCCGTCGTTCAGATAGGCGTGGGTGATGGTGGTCATCTTCTGAGCCTGGTTGAACACGCCGCCGGCACGTTTGTCGTTGCTCTTGTAAGCGTATGACAGGCTGGCACCAATCTTCACAATCTTATTGATCTGGTGGTCGATGTTGGTACGGCCGGTATAGCGGTTGTACTCATCGTTCTTCATCAGACCCTTATCGTCCATAGCGGCGAGCGAGATGTTGAAGTTGGTCTTGTTGGTACCGCCCTGAACAGACACCTCGTAGTTCTGTGATACGCTGCTGTCGATAATCATGTCGAGCCAGTCGGTATATGACTTGTCGTTATAGATGTCGAGTGTGGGTGTCAGGTCCTCCAGGTTGAAGGTCAGCACATCGGCCGCTGTGGCTTCATTGGTGAAGGTCCAGTTGTTGGCAGCAGCCGTCTCGTAGTTCTTCTTGTCAATGAGGCGCTGTACCTCCTTGTCGCCATACATAGGCTTCACGATGCCCGTGACGCCGTTGAATGACAGATAACCATTGAAATTAACCTTTGTGCGACCGGCAGAACCGCGCTTGGTGGTAATCAGGATAACACCGTTAGCACCCTTCGTACCATAGATAGCGGTAGAGGCGGCATCCTTCAGAATGTCCATCGACTCGATATCGTTCGAGGGGATGTCGAGGGTTGAACCATACTCTACACCATCGACGATGACCAACGGGTCGTTGTTGGCCAGCAGCGAACGGTTACCACGCATCTGCATGCTGACGCCGGCACCGGCCTCACCACCGCCACTCTGCTGAAGGTCAACACCAGGCACCTTGGCCTGCATGGCTGCCAACACGTTGGCACCTGCTACCTTCGTCAGGTCTTCGGTCTTCACACTGGCGACAGAACCTGTCAGGTCCTTCTTCTTCATGGTGCCGTAACCAACGACCACCACTTCGTCCAGTCCCATGGCATCTTCCTGGAGCACAATGCTGACGCTGTTCTTACCAGCGACAGACACTTTCTGGTCCTTGAAGCCTACATAGGTGAATTTCAGGACGCCATTGTTAGGCACTTTCTGGATGGTAAAGTTACCATCAAGGTCAGTCACGCCACCATTGGTTGTACCATCAACAAGTACACTCACACCAATCATGGGTTCGCCTGTTGCATCCTTCACTGTACCCGTCACAGTTTTCTGGGCATAGGCCAGAAAGCATACGGCGGACATAAGCAAAGCCACTGAGGCTCTCTTCAATTGTTGTTTCATAAGGTTTTGTTTTAGTTTATATAAAAATTATTGGGTTGATAGTTTTACTTGTAGTTTTATTTCCGCTGCAAAAATAGTAAAATTTAACCTTACCGGCAAACATTTCTTAAAGAAATTTCGCGAGTAAGGCTAAAACTAAGGGTTATTTAACACTTGATATTTATCAAGGCATCCATTCGCTCTTGGTGCTGAAGATGCGCTTAGGTGTTATCTGTTGTGCTTCTTTCTTTGTGAGCTGACGGCTCCAGGCTACGCGTCCTTCGGTCTTGGCGCCCTCGCCACGGTTGTTGTACTCTGAGTAGCGGGCAGTCTGTTCGCGTTGCTTCTCCCAGTGGTGCCAACCTTCAGCACGGATTCCTTTGGGAAGGTCGCAGTTCATGAACAGGGTATAACCGTAGTCGCGCCAGGGACGGCCTAAATAGATTTTGTCGGCACCTTCGGCAGTCGTAATCGTGCAGTTGTTGAAGACGTAGCCGAACTCTGCGTCCTGTGGAGTTGATGCAGCGGTGATGTAGCTGTTGATTTTGCAATAGATGGCGCAATGCTCAAACCACACCGTCGAGGGACCGAAAATGAAGTCGGTGGTGCCCTCGATATAGCAGTCCTTGAAATAGAGACGGGTGTAGGGCATGCCGGTATAGACGGTGTCCTGATTGCCCAGGAAACGGCAGTTCAGGAATACCAGTCGGTCGCCCTGAGTATGCAGTGCGACGGCCTGTCCCAGACGGGCGGCGTTGTTCTCGATGGTGATGTTCTTGAAGGTGATATCGTTGGCATCAACCCTGACGGTATAGGTACGGAAAGTGCCGATTTTCTGAGGTGAGAGGTGAGAGGTGAGAGGTGAGATGTCTGCGAGGATGTTCGCGTGGTCATCGTAGGTGATGACGGTCTGGTCGCGGTCTTCGCCACATATCTCAATATTCTGTAGCCATTGTGGCACGATGATCTTCTCCTTGTAGGTGCCGCGTTTGACGTAGATGACCTTGTGGTAGTCCATGAAAGCACGGCATACCTCAATGGCCTCAGTGATGGTGCGGAACTGTCCCGTGCCGTCACGGGCGACAACGATGGTGTCAGGATTGTCGTAATTGGCTGCGTGGGCAGATGCATAGCAGCAGATGACGGATAGTAATATAATAATTCTTTTCATTAACTCTTAACTCCTCTAACTCCCTTTACTCCTTTACTCCTTTACTCCTTTTACTACATAATCTGTGATATCTCCGTCAGATCCTCAATCGTCCTCAGATTGTTGATGATGGTCTTCACATCCTCACGGTCATGGACGCGTATCTCCAGCGTTCCATCGAAAATATCATCTTCGCAGGTGATGAGCACCTTGTGGATGTTGACGTTCATCTGCGATGAGATGACCTGTGTCACCTCGTTGAGCAGACCGATGCGATCAATGCCGCTGATGTGGATGGTAGCTCCGAAGAACAGACGCTTGTGCATATCCCACTTGGCATCGACGATGCGATTGCCGTAGCTGGTCTTCAGTTTGGCGGCCACCGGACAGGTGCGCTTGTGTATCTCTATCTGATTCTTGTTGTCGATATAGCCCAGTACATCGTCGCCGGGTATGGGGTGACAGCACGACGGGAACTTGTACTGGCGGATGTTGTCATCGGTAATGAAAATGGGCTTCTTGCGATTGAACTTCTCCGGAACAATGAAGAGTTCTGGCTCTTCGTCCTCTTTCTTCTTGGCTTTGACAAAGGGCACGTACTTGCGCCAGCCGCCATTGTCACTTTTCTTCTTGTTCTTGCCGTTGATCTCGTCGATGTCTTTATCGCCGAGCAGTACGGTCTTCTCACCCAGGGCAAGGAGGAACTCGTCGCGTCGCTGGTAGTCGTGATAAGAGGCCAGCTGGTCAATAATGGCGGCTGTCGTTTCAATGCTGTGTTTCCGTAGCCAGTTATTGAGTAATTCCTCGCCTTGCTTCTGTGTCTCGCGGTTGTCGCGACGCAGAATGGCTTGAATCTTTGATTTGGCCTTGGCCGTGGAGACGAAGTTAATCCATTCAGCCTGAACGTGTTGTGACTTTGATGTGAGAATCTCCACCTGGTCACCGCTTTGCAGCTTGTGGCTCAAGGGTACCAGCTTGTGGTTGACCTTGGCACCGATACAATGGCTTCCGAGGAAGGTATGAATGCTGAAGGCGAAGTCGAGTGCCGTACAGCCGGCAGGCATGGTCTTGATCTCACCTTTCGGTGTGAATACAAAAATCTCGCTGGCAAAGAGGTTCAGCTTGATGGAGTCAAGGAAGTCCATGGCATCGGGCTGCGGGTCGTCGAGAATCTCCTTGATGGTTCGTAGCCACTCGTTCAGCTCGGCCTCGTCCTCGGTGTATTCTCCTTCTTCCTCTCCTTCCTTGTATTTCCAGTGTGCGGCCAGACCTTGTTCTGCAATCTCGTCCATGCGGTCGCTGCGTATCTGTACTTCTATCCATCGGCCCTGTTTCGACATCAGCGTGACGTGCAGTGCCTGATAGCCGTTGGCTTTCGGGTGGATCAGCCAGTCGCGCAGACGGTCTGGATGGGCCTTGTAGATCTTCGACAGTTCGACGTAGATGTTGAAACACTCGTTGACTTCCTCTTCACGGTTACGGGGCGTGAAGATAATACGGACGGCCAGGATATCATAGATCTCGTCAAACGTCACATGCTTGTTCTGCATCTTGTTCCAGATGGAGTAGGGCGTCTTGACGCGCTCTTTTATCTGATAGGTGATGCCCAATCGTTTTAACGACTCTTCGATGGGCTCGGTGAACTTATCGAACAGTTCGTGACGTGATTCCTGTGTCGAGGCCAGCTTGTTCTGGATAGCAGCATACTCCTCAGGATGCTCGAAACGGAATGACAGGTTCTCGAGTTCCGACTTAATCTTGTTCAGACCGAGACGGTTGGCCAATGGTGCATAGATATAGAGTGTCTCACCGGCAATCTTGTACTGTTTGTTGGCTGGCTGCGACTCCAATGTTCGCATATTGTGCAAACGGTCGGCTATCTTGATAAGGATGACGCGGATGTCATCGCTCATCGTCAGCAGCAGTTTCTTGAAGTTCTCGGCCTGTGCCGAGGCCTGTTCGCCAAAGATGCCACCCGAGATTTTTGTCAGGCCATCGACAATCTGTGCAATCTTCGGACCAAAGATGTTTTCGATGTCTTCAACCGTGTAATCGGTGTCTTCAACAACATCGTGGAGCAGAGCAGAACAAATACTTGTGGAGCCGAGACCAATCTCCGAACAGGCTATTTGGGCAACGGCGATGGGGTGCATGATATAAGGCTCGCCAGAGAGACGGCGCACACCCTTGTGGGCTTGGCGTGCAAAGTTGAACGCCTTGGTGATGAGGTCTACCTTCTTGCGGTGGCGCGAAGACAGATAGTCGTTCAGCAATTTTTGAAACGCGTCGTTAATCAGCTTGTCATCAGCAATCTCTTGTTTGGTCTGCTCTTCATCCATAGCTTATCCTCCAGTTACACCTTATTATATTATATATAGGGCTGTCTTATCTCCTACGCTTTGTCGTCTTACGTTTGGCGGTTGTCTTGCGTTTAGCCGTCGTCTTACGCTTGGTGGTTGTCCTGCGCTTGGCTGTACTCTTGCGGCGAGCTGTGGTCTTACGACGCACGACCTTGCGCTTGCTGGTGAATGTCGGTACGTCGTCGTTGATGATCACCTCAGAGCGCTTGGATAGTAATTCTCCGACATTATAGGCGTAGATTGAGTCCTGATTGTCAATGAAACGGCTGACATCGGCCATTGGCAGCTTCAGTGCCGACGGCTTGGTCAGTCCTGGCACGATGTCGCGGCGATACTGGGGATTCAGCGAACGCAGCATATCGATGTCGAGATCCAACACTGCTGCCACTTGTGCCAGATGCACGTCACGATTGACGACAATCGTGTCGGTCTTCAGCGGCAGACGAGTGCGCAACGGGCAGATGTTATGCAGCGAATAGTAGGTCATGATATAGTTGGCTGCAATGAATGCCGGCACGTAGCCGCGTGTCTCTTTGGGCAGATAGGGGTAGATGTGCCAGTAGTCCTTGACGTTGACGATGGTGCCGGTAGAGTCGTTCTTGGCGGCAGCCTGAGCGCGATGGATGGCTTTGTCCACATTGCCGGGACCACAGTTGTAGGCTGCGATGACAAGATTCCAGTCACCGAAGACACGATAGAGATCACGCAGATAGCGGGCTGCAGCGTAGCTGGCCTTCGTGGGGTCGCGACGTTCGTCAACCAGTGAGTTGACCTCCAACCCATACTGACGGCCGGTGGCGAGCATGAACTGCCACAGACCAGTAGCACCGACACGCGACACAGCCTTGGGGTTCAAGGCAGACTCAATGATGGGCAGATACTTCAGTTCCAAAGGCATGTCGTAGGCCTCCAATGCTTCTTCAAAAATGGGCATGTAGAAGTTTGAGGCACCGAGCATCAGACTGACAGAACGGCGCAGACGACCGCTGTAACGGTCGATGAACTGGCGGACGACATCGTTATAGGCCATCTCCATCATGGTGGGCATACGACGCAGTCGCTCAATGTACTCCTCCCGGCTATATTCCGGATTGACATCAGAGGTCTGACAGTCGGCATCCTGATCCAGATAGGTCTTCGCCATGTAGAGGTTCATCAGCGAATCCAGGTCGTAGGTCATGGCCTCGGGGAAGTCAATGACCTCCTCGTTGCCCTCTTGGTCGGTGATGGTAAACTCATCGCCTTCATTGACGACGACCTCTTCTTCCTCGTCAAATTCTTCTTCTTCGTCATCGTCCACGACGTCCTGTGCCAGCAGTGTCAGCGGGCAAGTCAGCATCATGGCGAGTATCAGTATATATTTCTTCATATTCATTTTCACCTTATTATATATATTATAGCTGTCTAGTCGTTTTTCCTGTTAATATGGACTTTCAGAAGTTCAATTGACAGTTCAGTCCCACGGATGAGGCCTGTAATGGGTTGGCGTTAATGGAGCGTGGCGTATTGATAACCCCGGGCGACACCTTCAGACTCAGGTCTTTGGAGATGTCGAACTCCGATAATTCCGCATCGACATAGGCATCAATGACCGAGAGAGCATAGACACCGACCATCACGAAGAAACTCATGTCGCGGTAGCGGCGGAAACGGTCCTTACGTTTTTTGAAGATGGTCTTGTAGCGCTCTTCGTTGTCTTTCGTTATCTGGCGCCCCAGATGCAGGAACTTATTGTAACTGGCTGTCCCTGGGTCATCATCCATAATGTCCAGATATGCCTGTGCATAGTCTTTGTACATCATGTTGTTCCACGTCATGGCGTAGATACAGCCCATGAATCCACCATATACCAGTGGCAGCTTCCAGTACTTCCTATTATATATCTGTCCACCACCGGGTATTACCAGTGCCAGCCAGAGTGCGCGCTGAGGGTCTGGACGCCATGTGGTCCAGTCGCGACGGGCACGCTGCACCAGCGTGTCTGCGCTCATGGCGGGTTTGATGAACCGCATGCTGTCGCTGGTGGCTAATGTGTCAAGCTGCTGTAGCTGTTGCAGCAGCACCGAGTCGGGGGTAATGGCGAACGTCGTGTCCGTATCCTCCGTCTGTGCTGAGGCGCTGAGAAAAACTGTCACGAGTATCATACTCGTAACGAGCCACCGATGACCTGTTATCCACCATCTACTCACCATTCTACAGCGGTAGCAAATTCTTCATTCTTCATTCTTCATTCTTAATTTCTCACCCCGTCCAGTGTCCGCATGATACGTTCCAACTCTTCTTCGTTGGCGAAGGCAATACTGATTTTACCTTTGCCGCTGGCTGAACAGCTCATCTGTACCTTCGTCTGGAAGAGGTCGGCCAGGCGCTGGCGCAGAACGCTGAACTCTTCGGGCAATACAGCTCGAGACGCAATCTTCTTGGCTCCTACCTGTACGTCCTCACCATTCTTCAGTTGCTGAACCAGTTCCTCCACTTTGCGCACGGAGTATCCCTGCTTCTGCACTTCGTTGAACAGCTTGATTTGTTGGCTGGGACTCTCGAGTGACAGCAGGGCACGGGCGTGTCCCATGTCAATCTCCTTGTCCTTCAGGGCCATCTGCACCTGAGCGGGCAACTTCAGCAGACGCAGGTAGTTGGTGACGGCGGCGCGACTCTTGCCGACACGTTCCGAGATGCGGGCCTGTGTCATGCCGGTGGTCTCTGCCAAATGTTGGTATGCCAGTGCAATCTCAATGGCATTCAAATCCTCACGCTGGATGTTCTCCACCAATGCCATTTCCATGACGTTCTCGTCTTCGACGGTACGGATGTAGGCTGGAATGCTCTGCAATCCTGCCAACTGTGAGGCTCGCCAGCGGCGCTCGCCGGCAATAATCTGGTAGCGGTTCTCGGCTACCTGACGTAATGTGATGGGGGCGATGATGCCCAATGTCTTGATACTGTTGGCCAGTTCCTGAAGTGCCTCTTGGTCGAACTCGCGACGAGGCTGGTCTGGGTTGGGCTCTATCTGTGAGATGGCTATCTCGTTGAGATTCGACGAACCCTCTGTCTTTACATCGCTGGTGTCTATCAGTGCGTCCAGACCACGGCCACTGCCGATGTCGTCGAGGCCACGGCCTAAGACGTGTGAACTTGCATATTTCTTTTTGACTGCCATTTCTTAACTCTTAATTCTTAATTGCCGTAGGCAACAACTCTTAATTGTGAATTGTTAATTGTGAATTATGAATTCTTCATTCTTCATTGAACTTCGTTCGAGCCTGCTTACGCTCGGCATAGCTGATGCAAGCATCGCTCTGCTCTCGCTTAATCGCAGCCTTCTTCATTTTGAATTATGAATTCTTCATTCTTCATTCTTCATTCTTAATTCTTGGAAATGATTTCCTTCGCCAGTGCCAAGTGGTTCTTCGAACCCGTGGAGTCGGCATCGTATAGGATAACGGGAAGACCGTGTGATGGACTCTCAGACAGCTTGACATTGCGCTGGATGACGGTCTTGAACACCAATTCCTGGAAGTGGCGTTTCACCTCGTCATAGATTTGGTTGGCCAGACGCAGACGTGAGTCGTACATGGTCAGCAGGAAACCTTCAATCTCGAGTTTCGGGTTCAGCTTTGTCTTGATAATCTTAATGGTATTCAACAGCTTGGAGATGCCCTCCAATGCAAAGTACTCACACTGCACGGGGATGATAACCGAGTCGGCAGCCGTCAGGGCATTCACCGTGATGAGGCCGAGCGATGGTGAGCAGTCAATCAGGATGTAGTCATAGTCTGCGCGAATAGGTTCCAGCAACTGCTTGATCACTTTTTCGCGGTTCTCCAGATTCAGCATCTCAATCTCGGCGCCAACCAGGTCGATGTGGCTCGGTATGATGTCCAGTCCGTCAATGTCGGTGGTGTAGATGGCATCACGCACGTCGGCCTTGTCAATGATACATTCGTAGATGGAGCAGTCCACCTCTTGGATGTTCACGCCCAGACCGCTGGAGGCGTTGGCCTGCGGGTCTGCATCGATGACAAGCACCGTCTTCTCAAGCGTGGCCAGCGAAGCTGCAAGGTTGATGGTGGTTGTCGTCTTGCCGACACCTCCCTTTTGGTTCGCTAATGCAATAATCTTTCCCATAATTCTTTTCCTTTGAAAGATGCAAAGGTACGCATTTTCCGTGAAACATCGGCCGTTTCACTCTTTTTTTTGCATTTATTTTATCTTTATTGCAGTGTTTTTCTCTTACTTAATGACAAGACGACGACTCTTCTTGCCCTGCAATTGACTGGGGGTGGAACGCACGTAGATTCCTCTCCTTGTCGGCTCCCCACTGAGACGGCGACCTTGCAGGTCGTAATAGCCATTGACCATTGACGATTGACGATTGACGATTGACGATTGACCATTGTCAATTATCAATTGTCCATTGTCAATTGTCACAAGCCCTGTGGCTTCGTCGCCAAAGTTGAAGGCGAGTTTGCGTGCAGCGGCGTCTGATGTGAACTGGAAGTAAGCACGGCAGGCTTTCAGTGTGCGATCTACTCCCGTGTGTTTCAGCTTGTTGCCTGCGGTCAGATAGTAAATGTCTTCATTGCTTCCATTGATGTCAAAGGCATCGTAGTAGCCGATGAACTTGACATGGCCATCGGCCATGGAGATGGTGCGTTCGGCCTCTGTCTTATTGACAATGGCAACACCCGGGAATACAGGATTTTTGATGTCACGAACCTCAGGGTCAGCTTCATCGTATCCCTCGGCCTTGTCCCATTTGATGAGATAGGGCACACCGGCTTCAAGTACCTCTACGGCATCGCCGAATGTCAGGGTAACGGTGTTGCCGTTCATGGTGGCACCGGTCAGTGTTTTTGCCGTTGCCCCTGCCAGCGGACTACCTGCCAGTGGTTGCTTGAACGGCAGGCAGATGGTGTTCCACTCACCGTTCTTGTAGAATGTGCGTCCGTTGAGGGTTACCTCACAGATTTTGTCTTTGTTTTCCGTGATGGTGGTGCTATTGTTTATCGCTTCTTCAAGGGTAAGCGGACATCTGTCGAGCATGACGCTGCGATAATAGACGATGTCCTCCATCGACACTCCGAGCTGGTTGAGGTAATAGTTCTCGAACTTGTCGCGCACAGTGGCTCCCTCAAGGTCGAGAATCACGTTCATAGTACTCGAAAACTTTGCCATTTCGCGTTTTGAAGGCTCTTCTCTGTAATCTCGTGGTGCTGCCGAGAACGTGGTGAGCTCATAGTCCTTGTAAATCTGGTCAGGGGTAACACCAAGTATTCCCTCAAGCAGGAAGGCCAGGTTGCCAGTGCGGTCAGCTCCCCAGGTGCAGTGGAAATAAACGGCCTTGTTCTGACGAAGATGATTAACGACGAACTCGAACTCCTCTTTGAATCGCCGTTGTGTGTCACTGTTGCTGAAACATGCGGCATCGTTGTCTGTGGCATCGGCGAAATAGTAGTGGTCATCAGAGAATCCGAAGATACATGTGCCGCATCCGCCGTCATGATCAAATTGGGGCTGTTGATAAAAACGGAGGTCAATCTCTCCGCCCACGCCAAGGTCTTTCAATTTTTGTAGGTCTTCGGGAGTGCAGTTGATAATGTCGCAGTAGAGTGCGGTGCCACGAAACAGGTGCCCGTATTTGACGCGGTTGCCGTCTTGTGTCTCCCATCCACCAAGGTCGCGGATGTTGTAGGCCGACGGGATGTAAATCATGCGCAGATGCCCCGTCGTGTTAAATGTACCATGCGAGAGGTTCGTACTGCCTTGCATAATATCATAGGTGTACGTCTGCTGCGGTATAAGGTTATAAACGCTGTCTTTGCTCTGCCCGGGAGTGATAGTCCGCGTCGCTACCACCTGGTTTTCGGCATCCCTCACTTCAAGCGTGGCGTTGTCGCCAGTGAACGGTGGCACGGGAATTACAGCAGGGGCGGGGATGTCATATCGAATGCCATATTTTGTAAACGAATTTTTAACGTAATACTTTAGAATCTGTGAAGGGTTGGGATCGTAATATCCATCTGATGACCACCAATTATACTTAATGAATTTAATCTCATAGCGGTCCTCATAGGTCACCTCTGCCAGATATTTTCGTGCGGAATCGTTCTCCAGATTGACCTCAAACTGCACGTTGCTATAGTCGATGTTTTCGGCGTTGTCATCGGGCACTGCCCCTTCCACTCTTGCTCCTCCCACGAAGGCAAGCAAAAGCAGTATAAGAGTCGACTTGATGGCAGTCAGAGTATAATTCATGGTTTTTGTCATAATAAAGCGTCGATAGATTTGGGTACAAAGATACAAAAAAATGAGCTAATGCTTCTTGTGGGTTTCGTAATATTTGTTAAATGCAGAAGAAATGCGACCTTTTAAGCTGGCGAATCTGTTGTTTCTCGGAAATACTCAAATAAATTTGGTGTTTTGCTCGGTTTACACTATCTTTGCACCCAATTATGGAAACAACAAAAAATAGACCACTGATTCTGATATCCAACGATGACGGCTTTGAGGCCAAGGGTATTAACCAACTGATAGAGATGATAGCACCGCTGGGCGACATCGTCGTCTGTGCTCCTGATGGCGCACGATCGGGCTTCTCCTGTGCTTTCTCTGCCGAACTGCCTTTGCGCTTGACATTACGCCGTCGTGAACCGGGTGTTGAGGTGTGGTCTTGCAACGGCACGCCAGTTGACTGCGTGAAGATGGCGCTCGGTAATATTGTCGATCGTCAGCCTGATATGATTATCGGTGGTATTAACCATGGAGATAATTCGTCTGTCAACAGCCACTATTCAGGCACGATGGGTGTTGTTATGGAGGGCTGCATGAAATATATCCCCTCGGTGGCCTTCTCGTTGTGTGACCATAGTGCCGATGCCGATTTCGAACCGCTGCGACCCTATATCGTTGATATTACCCGTCGTGTGCTGGCTGAGGGATTGCCAAAGGGTGCCTGCCTGAACGTCAACTTCCCCGTGACCGATTCTCAGACACCTTTCAAGGGTGTCAAGGTTTGCCGTATGGCCTTTGGCCGCTGGGTGAACGAGACCATCAAGTGCCATCACCCTCGTGGCTATGACTATTGGTGGATGGTCGGCAACTATGCTGGCGATGAGACTGAGGCCGAGGATACTGACCGTTGGGCCCTGAACCACGGCTATGTGGCCATTACTCCAACGCAGATGGATGTTACCCATTATGGACTGCTCGAGCAGATGAAGGACTGGAACCTATAAAAACTTATTTCAGCCTATGAGATATTACCTGATTGCCGGCGAGGCCAGTGGCGACTTGCACGCATCGCGACTCATGCGATCGCTGAAACAGAAGGACCCCGAGGCGGAGTTCCGTTTCTTTGGTGGCGACTTGATGGCTGCCGAGGGTGGCACGCTGGTTAAGCACTATCGCGAGATGGCCTATATGGGCTTCATCCCGGTGCTATTGCATCTGCCCACCATCCTGCGAAATATGAAGATGTGTAAGCAGGATATCACCGACTGGCAGCCCGATGTGGTTATCCTCGTTGACTATCCCGGATTCAACCTCGATATAGCGAAATATGTTCATAGCCAACGACTAACAGCCCGCTCGGTCGAAGGACGCTTGCTACCGAAGGGACGCAAGAACAGCCAAAGGCCAAGAATCTACTACTACATCGCCCCGAAGATATGGGCATGGAAGGAATTCCGCATCAAGCGCATCAAGCGCGATATTGATGAACTCTTCTCCATTCTGCCGTTTGAGGTGGACTTTTTCGAGAAGAAGCACCATTATCCCATCCATTATGTCGGCAACCCGACGGCACATGAGGTGAGGGAATTTTTAGTAGCCCCCTCCAACCTCCCCCTCCAGTCGGATGGGGGCGGGGGGAGGCTTCTCATCGCCCTGCTGGCAGGTTCGCGCAAGCAGGAGATAAAGGATAATTTGCCCGCGATGATTGAGGCGACACGCCATTTGGCTGACCGTTATGACATCGTGTTGGCTGGTGCTCCCTCCATCGATGAGGGCTGTTATCTGCCATATATTAAAGGTACGCACGTGCGATTGGTGATGAATCAAACCTATTCGTTGCTGTCGAAGGCCACAGCAGCCCTCGTTACCAGTGGTACGGCAACCCTCGAAACCTGTATGTTCCGTGTGCCGCAGGTGGTGTGCTATAAGACGCCGCTGAAACGCTTTATTGGTATGATGCGTAAGCTGGTGCTGAAGGTGAAGTACATCTCGCTGGTCAATCTTATTGCCGACCGCGAGGTGGTGAAGGAGCTGGTGGCCGACACGTTCTCAGTTGAGAACATTCGCTGTGAACTGGAAAAAATACTGCCCGGTGGAGAAGGGCGCCAGCAAATGCTCGACGACTACGAAGAGGTGCATCGCCGCCTTGGCAACAGCGAAGCCCCCGACCGTGCAGCCGAGTTGATGATAAAGCTTGCGAAAGGGGAATAAGCTAACAGCCAACAGATAATAGCTTATAGCCAATACCTATAACAGCGTCAGCGTGTAGAGATAGACGACGGCTGCAGGGATAGCCAATAGGCTGGAGTCGAAGCGGTCGAGCATGCCGCCGTGTCCAGGCAGAATGCTGCCACTGTCTTTGATGCCCAGCGTACGTTTGAACAGACTCTCTACGAGATCACCCCAAGTGCCGAAAACTACCACTATCAGTCCCAGACCAGCCCATTCGGGAATGGTGAGTAGTCCGCGGAAGATGGGCGACTGGTGGTCGAGGTCGCAGACCTGCATATTGTCGAGCCAGCCGATGCCCCATGCTGCCAGCAGCACGAAGAACGCACCACCGATGCTTCCCTCCCACGACTTGCCTGGCGACACTCGCGGAAAGAGTTTGTGACGGCCCAGCAGTGAGCCGACGCAGTAAGCCCCCGTGTCGTTAACCCACAGGAAGACGAAGACGGAGAGTGGCAGTATTGTGTTGAACGTCACCTGACCATCGGGTGTCGCCGTGAATGCCAAAACATTGAGCAGCGAGAAGGGTAGGGCGATGTACATCTGCGACAGCATGGTGTAAGCCCAGTTGTTGATGGGGTCTTTGGCCTGCAGATAGAGCTCAGCAATGAACAGGTAGATGATGGACACCAGGTAGGGGATGAACACCGATGAAGGGGTTATGCCGCTGTTGTAGCCTGCCATTGCCAAGAACAGATATACACCTGAGACGGTACAGATGAACCGGTTGATGCTGATATATGGTCGCTCGTTGACAAGACCTGTGAATTCCCAGACGGTGAGACCGGTGACGAGTGCAAACAGGGCAATCATAGCCTGCGGATTCAGAAAACCGACCACGATGGCGGCAACGAAGAAGATGCCGGTGATGCTTCTTACGATAAAGTTCTTCATAGTTGTGTTATTTGGGGTTTTCGGAATTGTCCGGATTATCCGGACTATCTGGTTTTTCCGGAGATTCTGTCTTAGCCTTGGCCTCCAGCTCCAGCTGGCGACCACGTTCCTCGGCCATACGCTCTGCATCGGCACGCATCTGTGCCTCCAACAGTTCCTCGGCACGACTCTGCCAAGGACGAGGACCGAAGATCTTCTCTACATCCTCGGCGAAGATAACCTCGTGCTCTACCAGCAACTGTGCCAGCTGGGCATGACCGTCCTTGTGGTCGGTCAGTATCTGCTTGGCACGCTCGTACTGCTCATTTACCATCTTCAGCACCTCGTCGTCCATAATCTTGGCCGTTGTCTCTGAGTAGGGACGCTGGAACTGGTACTCCTGGTTATTATAATAGCAGAGGTTGGGCAGTTTCTCGCTCATACCGGCAAACGCCACCATGCCGTAGGCCTGCTTCGTGGTACGCTCCAAGTCGTTCATGGCGCCTGTGGAGATATGACCGATGAACAGTTCCTCGGCAGCACGTCCACCCAGCAGCGAACACATCTCGTCGAGCATGGCCTCCTTCGTTTGTAGCACACGCTCTTCGGGCAGGTACCAGGCAGCACCGAGGGCTTGACCACGGGGTACGATGCTGACCTTCACCAGCGGATTGGCAAACTCCGTAAACCACGAGATGGTAGCATGACCGGCCTCATGGATGGCGATGGAACGCTTCTCTCTTTCGGTCATCACCTTCGTTTTCTTCTCCAGACCACCGATGATACGGTCAACGGCATCGAGGAAGTCCTGCTTGCCCACCTTCTCACGGTTGTAGCGGGCAGCTATCAGGGCAGCCTCGTTACAGACATTGGCGATGTCGGCACCCGAGAAACCGGGTGTCTGACGGGCCAGGAAGTCCACATCGACGCTCTCGTCGAGCTTCAGCGGCTTCAGGTGAACATGGAACACTTCCTTACGTTCGTTGAGGTCGGGCAAATCGACATGTATCTGGCGGTCGAAACGGCCTGCACGCAGCAGCGCAGAGTCGAGCATATCGGCACGGTTGGTGGCAGCCAGTGTGATGATGCCGCTATTGGTACCGAAGCCGTCCATCTCCGTCAGCAGGGCGTTCAGCGTGTTCTCACGCTCGTCATTACCCCCCATGGCAGGGTTCTTTGAACGGGCACGGCCCACGGCATCAATCTCATCGATGAAGATGATACATGGTGCCTTCGACTTGGCCTGTTGGAATAGGTCACGTACACGGCTAGCACCTACGCCGACGAACATCTCGACGAAGTCGGAACCCGACATCGAGAAGAACGGCACACCGGCCTCGCCGGCAACAGCCTTCGCCAACAAGGTCTTACCCGTTCCCGGAGGACCGACGAGCAGTGCTCCCTTGGGAATTTTTCCTCCTAATTCAGTATATTTCTGCGGATTCTTCAGAAAGTCAACGATTTCCTGCATCTCCTGCTTGGCGCCAGCCTGTCCGGCAACGTCCTTGAAGGTGATGCCCAGTTCGCCACCCTTCTCATACATCTGGGCCTTGGATTTGCCGACATTGAAGATGCCTCCACCCATGCCCATGCCGCCACCGCCACCCATACGGCGCATGAGGAATATCCACAGGCCAATGATGAAGAGCAGTGGTAATAGTTGGTAGAAGAGGTTGCCCAGGAAGTCTCCTTCGCGCTGGTTGTCGTACGACAACTTACCCGTGAACTGTTTCTTCTCGCGAGCTTCGTCCACAAATTTCTCTACTTGGTCCACAGAGCCAATCTCAACCTCAATGTAGGGGTTCGTGCCTACCTGTTGGTGGCCTTTGTTGAAAACGTCGCGAATGTGCTCAGGCTTGACATACATCTTCAGCTTGTTCTGAGTCTTGTTCATCACAATCTTGTCGGCATATCCCTTTTGGACATATACCTTGAAGTCGCTGTACGTCGTTTCTGTTCGCACTTGGCCCATACTGTCATTGCCGCTTGTCATGTAGAGCACGATAAGCGTCAAGATGGCGATGAAATATATCCAGTTCATATTGAACTTGGGCATGTTCATCTTTGGCCCGTTGTTCTGAGGTTTCTTCTGTTGTTGCATGAATCTATAATTCCTAATCGCGAAGCGATAACTCTTGGTTGTTTACTTTTGATTCCTAATCCAGATCAGGTATCTGGGTTAAGGTGGCATCATCCCAAAGGTGTTCCAAATCGTAGTACTCGCGGACATCGGGCAGGAAGACATGTACCAACACGTCGGTATAGTCCATGGCCACCCATTGGGCATTGTCCAAACCGACGATGTGCGTCGGCTTCTCTCCCAGTTCTTCACGCACCATGTCGCTTACTGACTCGGTGATGGCCTCCACCTGTGACGGGGAGTTGCCCTGACAAATTACAAAATAACGGCAGATGCTACTGTCGATGGATGTCAGGTCTGCAACGACAATCTGACTTCCCTTCTTCTCTTGGATTCCCTTGGTAACGGTTTCTACTAATTGCTTAATTTCGTTCATTAATATAAATAAGGTATTTTCAAAGCGCAAAGATACTGCTTTAATCCGAAACTACTGTTGTCTGATGAACTTTTTTTGGGTATTTTAATAAAAAAAGCCGGAAAAGTTTTGCAGGTTCGGAAAAAAGTAGTACCTTTGCAGCGCATTTCGAGAAAATGCCCTGCGAAGTCAGGCTGCACATCGGCATAAAACACGTTTTCTGCTCTCGGTTTGCTCTGACTTTGTCACCCGCGATTGGGGTATGGTGTAATGGTAACACTGCAGATTCTGGTCCTGCCTTTCCTGGTTCGAGTCCGGGTACCCCAACAAAGAAATTGCCAAGTTGTTGAACAGCAACTTGGCAATTTTCTTTTTTTTCTACATCCCTCGTATGTGGATGGCTTATGAACTTGATTACAGTCTTTTGATCTCTTGCTGTAAGCCGTCTAAAAAGCGGCAGGCATGCGACCCGTCCATCTGAGCATGATGGAACTGGAACGAAATGGGCAGTGTAATCCTGAATAGTTGCCTGCGATACCTGCCCCAAGCCACAAACGGGTTTTTGAAAATACCGCTGTATTGGTTGATGATACAGTCGAGTTCTGTCTGTGGCAACGCCGATGTTCCCACAATCATGTAGTCTTCCAATGATGTACTCTTACAGGTCGTTGCGGCCTGGCTGGTCAGTTCCAGATAATCAGTGTTGAACTGTTGCAGATCATCGGAATAGGGTATGTCGCACAGGCTGATGCCGCCTTTGGCGTTCTGCACAACGATGTTGATGGCCAGCCTGTCGTATCGGTACATTTTGTCATTCTCGGGCAGAAGGAAGAATTCTTCCACCTGACTCGCTGCCTTGCCGATGCACCAACATATCAGCACATTAAACTTGATGCCAGTCTTTCTGCTGATTTTTACCAGACGACTGACATCAAGTGTTTTCACCAGCGTTACCATCGGCATGGGTGATGACATCCACATGCTGAATGCTTCTGCTCGGTTTGTTTCCTGTGGTTTGATCTCCTGTTTCATGACCACCCTGATTCCTCATCACAAGTTGAATGGATTAAAATCCAGACCTTGTAATTGATTTCCGGATGACACTACACGGTCATAATTTCCTTGTTCTTGGCCTCAATGAGCTCGTCGAGACGCTTAATGTATTTGTCGTGAATCTTCTGAAGCTCCATTTCGGCATCCTTCTCGTTGTCCTCGGAGAGTCCGTCCTTGATGGCCTTCTTCAGCTTGTCCTTGATGTCGGCACGCACATTGCGCACCTCGACCTTGGCCTTCTCGGCAATCTTGTTGCACTGCTTCACAAGGTCGCGGCGACGCTCCTCAGTAGGCTGTGGAATGGCCAGTCGGATGACCTCGCCGTTGTTCTCGGGTGTGATGCCCACATCGCTGTCCATGATGGCCTTCTCGATGTCGCGGATTTGCTTGCGATCCCACGGCTTGATGGCGATGGTACGAGCGTCGGGGACGCTCACGTTGGCAACCTGGTTCAAGGGAACTCGTGAGCCGTAGCTCTCGACCTTGACACCGTCGAGGATGGCCACATTGGCACGGCCGGCACGGATGCGGTTCAGTTCCTCTTCAAGGTACATCGCAGCCATCTCCATCCTCTCTTCACTCTTCTGTAATGTCTCTTTAACGTCAATCATAGCTGTAATATGTTTTAGTTTTTCTGCCTACAAAGATAGGGCTTTTCCTTGAAACAGCCAAGCGCTTTACGTTTTTTTCGCAAAATATTTGGTCTTTACATTGTTTTTGTCTATCTTTGCCGTTGATTATTTACCTAACTTTTGGCTACGCGTACCAATAAGCAAGTAAAAGGAAACATTATGATTGCAGCCATAGTCATCAGCATTCTGCTCGTCATCCTCCTGATACTCTACCGCAAGGAGTACGGTCGCAGGCTAAGGAAGAAAAGGAGCGAGGTTGGCAAAAGCAACAAAGAGATTGCCTCGTTGTTGCAGCAAGGACACATGCAACTCTGGACCTATGACATCAATACTGGTATCTACAGTTGGATGGACGAGGGCCGTGCTGTCATGGTGGTCCAGCAGCCAAAAGACTTTGCTGCGCGCTACTCTCAAAAAGTCTTCCAGCACATCAAAGAAAACCTTCAGATACTTATTCGGGGCGAGGAGGAAAGCAAGACACTGTGCTACGCCCAGAACATGAAAGACGGTTCCAAACGCTATTTTGCTCTCAATATGTCACTCGTCCGTCGTCATCCACAAGGACCGGCAAATATGATTGCCACCTACCAATACGACATCACTGAAATTTACAGACGCGAACAGCGCGACAAAGAGACACGTATGCGTTACGAGTCTATTTTCAACTCGTCCGTGGTCGATATGATTTATTACGATGGACAGGGCCGTGTCGCCAGTATGAACAATCGTGGCAGCAAGACCTTTGGTCTCGACTTGGAAATTGCGAAACAGAAAGGCCCGAATATTGAGACAACCATCAATGAGCCGGGGTTTGATCATCGTCATTTCGATATTTTCCATGCAACACAACTGCGCCCGTCGGAATTGGTAAAGAGTCATGTTAAGTCGCAGAAACTCCAGGGACTGATGTGTTATGAAATACAGGTGGCACCTGTCTATGATGACCGTCAGCGCATGGTCTGTGCCTATGGCTCCGGTCTCGATGTCACTGAGGTGGCTGACACCTATTATACTATGCAGGAGAACATACGCCAGATAGAACAAGCCAACAAGGCCTTGGTCGATTATGTACGCAACATAGATTTTGCCATGAAGGTGGGCGGAATCAGAATTGTGGAGTATCATCTGGACACACGCACACTGACCATCTACAAGGAAACGGACATCGTCCAGTTGACCATTACTGCAGAGCGAGCCATGCGATTTGTTGATAGCACATCAAGAAACATCGTCAAGCATATGTTCGACAGTATGGACAACCATACGGAAAACCCTTTTAACAGTCAGATAAAAACCATTATCCGACAGCCTGAAGGACAGGTGCTTCATCTCTATGTTTACTTCATGCCGACCTATAATAAGCAGAAGGAAGTAACTGGTTACTTCGGTATGATGCGCGACTTTACAGAAGCCAAAATCATTGAGCGACAGCTCGCTAACGCAACCATTCATGCCCGTCAGGAGGAAGCGCAGAAGAATAATTTCATGCGCAATATGAGCTTTGAGATACGTACGCTCCTGAATGGTGTCGTCGGTTTCGCAGACCTCTTTATGCAAGAGCATTCTGCCAACGATGAAGAAGCGTATATCAGCCAGCTCAAGAGCAATGGTGTGCAACTGCTCGAACTTGTCAATGGCATATTGCTCCTTTCACGGCTCGGGGCTGGAATGGTTGAGTCTGTTCCACGCAGCACCGACCTTGCAATGGCGCTCGACAGCTGGTGCCATGCAGGCTACGATGAACACCGGAAAGAGGGTGTCCAGTATTTGGTAGAACATTCTTATGAGCATTTCACGGCCGACATTGATGCCGTCAATCTGGGCATCGTTGTCACACAGTTATGTAGCAATGGTGCCCGCCTAACTGCTAAAGGCTGCGTACGAACCTATTATAATTATACCGATGGTCAATTGTCCATCAGCGTTGAAAGTCATGGCAAGGGCTTGACCGCCAAACAGCTGGAACATATCTTCGATCACTTTGGCAGTGCCATGGAGACGGGTACGGGTCTGTCGCTGCCCATCTGTCATAGTATGATGGAACTGTTGGGCGGCAGCATCGACATCAAGTCTGACGTAGGTCATGAGACCACAATCACGGTGACCTTGCCTTGTCAGCCCACTGAGTTGGTTCCTGTCATCCCAACAGCCAAGAGCAAAACATCAAAAGCAAAAAGCAAGAAGCCATGAAAAAGACCATACAGAAACTGTGGAATGAGTACTTCCAGCCAGCCATGATCAGGGCTTCGGAAGAACAGGCAGACAGTCTGGCGCTTTTGGAACTGACAAAACGTGTTGGTGAGGAATACACGAATCGTCGTCAGGTAAAAGTGTCGTCCGATGCTGAGTTGGGCAATAAATTCCGAAAACTCTTTGACAATAGCCTTGTGGCAATGTCGTTCTACGATAAAGAGGGCCACCTCATCGACCTCAATGACAAAATGCGCGAGATATGCGGCTTCGACCTCTTCGGTGCAGATTTCTTCTGGAAAACGCGCCTCTTTGACGCCCCTGGATTCAAAGGTGATTTGGATCCTACAAGTACAGAGCCTTTCATCACCTGCCAGCACATGAATTATCCTGAGCTGGATATCAATCGCTATGTTGAGGTACGCGTCCAGCCTACCCTCGATGCCAAGCAGGAAATAAAATACTACGTCATCACGACACGTGACATCACCAATGAACGAATCATTTACATAGAGCAAGAGAAGAAAGAGAAGGAACTGGCCCGTATCAGCACCATCGTGAGTGACTATGAGCAGAAGCTGAACTACCTGCTGCGAAGCTCCAATATGTTCACATGGTGGTACGATCCCACCACACGACAGATATCTTTCAGCCGCTCACTGAAAAAGCAGGAAATCCAGGAGTCTATTGACGAATATATTGAGAGCTTATATGAGGATGAACGCGAGGAAACTGTCGAGCGCATAAAAAATCTGATAACAGCCCCTCATGCATTCAACGTCAAGCACCATTTTCGCTATACCCCCATCAACCCGAACCCGCAATGGCTCTACATCAACGGACAGCCTGTCGTAAACGAACAGGGCAAAGTCATAGCCCTCTTCGGACTGCTGCGTGACATCACGGCCATGATGGAGACCCAGTACCAGCTACAGAAAGAGACGCGACGCGCAGAGGCATCAGGCATCATGAAGAGTGCTTTTCTGGCCAATATGAGTCATGAGATACGCACACCTCTGAATGCTATTGTGGGCTTCAGTGATCTGTTGCATGTCGTTGATGACCCTGCAGAGCGCCAGGAGTTCATTCGTATTATCCGCAATAACTGCGATATGCTGCTGCGTCTCATCAATGATATTCTTGAGGCTTCCGATATGGTGCAGGCACTGGCCATCGAACCCACTGACATCGATTTCGCACAAGTATTCGATGACATCTGCCAGACGGTTGCCCAACGTGTTCAGGAGCCGGGAGTTGAATTCCTTAGTAAAAATCCTTATGCCACCTATCCAACTACACTCGATAAAGGCCGTGTGCAGCAGATTATCACCAACTTCGTCTCCAATGCGATCAAATATACCCGTGAAGGCCATATCAAAGTGGGTTATCGCAGTGAGGAACGCAATGGAAGGGATGGCCTCTATATCTACTGCGAAGATACGGGTGCCGGCATTCCCAAAGATAAGCAGGACAGCGTTTTCGATCGTTTTGTCAAACTCAACGACCAAGTACAGGGTACCGGTCTTGGCCTCAGTATATGTAAGAACATTGTTGATCATTGTAACGGACAGATAGGTGTCAGCAGCGAAGGACCTGGCCGTGGTACCACCTTCTGGTTCTGGCTGCCCTGTCCGGCACCAGTAATACCGAATTCACAGAATATTACTTCTAACTCCGAATCATATGCAAATCAGTAAATATATGCTTGCCAGTGAGCGTGACCTCCTTTGGGGGCTCACGGTCACGACCATTGGTTACGAGGAGATAGCACCGGGTGATGAGTATCCCACACACGGCCATGCCGATGGTTACTATTTCAATTTGGAGAACGGACGCGAACTCAATGAGTACCAGCTTCTGTACATAGCCGAGGGAAGTGGTGTCTTTCACAGTCGGACGGTGCCCTCTGCCACACTGCGTGAGGGCGATCTTTTCCTGCTCTTCCCAGGCGAATGGCACAGCTACCATCCTAATCCCAAAACGGGTTGGAAGAGTTACTGGATAGGGTTCAAGGGACACAACATGGACGACCGTGTGCGTGCCGGTTTCTTATCGCCGACAAAGCCGATTTACCATGTCGGCTTTTCCGATGTCATTGTCCATCTCTATAAAGAGGCTTATGACACCGCTCTCTGTGAGGCGGCTTATTCGCAGCAGGTGTTGGCAGGACTGGTCAACCATATTATCGGTGTTATGTACTCACTGGAGCGTAATATCGAACTGAACCGCAATCAGGCTCATGTTGATATGGTGAACCGTGCCCGTTTGGAGATCCGCGAACATTTAGAGTCGTCGCTCACCATTCAGCAGGTAGCGAAGGATCTGGGTGTCAGCTATTCCAATTTCCGTAAGCTATTCAAGGAGTATACCGGCATTTCGCCCGCAACCTACCAACAGGACTTGCGACTGCAACGTGCCAAGGAACTACTGTCCACAACCGATATGAGCGTCAAGGAAATTGCCTATCGACTCAACTTTGAGTCCCCGGACTATTTCTCTGCCAAGTTTAAGGCCAAAACAGGCCGTCGCCCCAGTGAGCTGCGCAGTTAGCGGTAGTTCCTTTGTTTCCTTGCCGATGGTGGGGAATAGTATAGCAATAGAATATGAAAAACCGCTGCCGTTTGAAGGGACGGTAGCGGTTTCGTTTGTATAGTTTGGAATTGTTATTCTTGACTCTCTGTATCGTTGGCCTTGGATTTCTCCTGGTTCTCGGCGTCGATAGCCTTGATCTTCTCTTTGACCAACTGCATGTCGTCCTTCAACTTCTGTACCTTGCGGTTCATCTCGTCGATGAGCGATGAGCCTTTCTTTGACGACACACTGAGGAATCCGAGGTTGTTCTCGTAGGTCTGAACCTCCTGCTTGATGGCCTCGTACTGGCGGAACAAACGTGCTCGCTCGTTGTCAAGGGCGTTTTCACCACGCTCAGCCACCTGCTTCAGGTTCTGCTTGAAGTTGTTCAGGCGCTTCTTGGCAACACTGACGTTCAGTTCCTTATACAGTTTGTCGAGTACGGCGTGGTACTCCTCATACACCTTGTCTTTCTCGCGGAAGGGTACATGACCGATGGCCTGATACTCGCCAACGAGCTGCTGCACCTTCTCCTGAATGTTTTCTCCTGCCTCCTCTGCTACAGCCTTCAAACGGGCAATGACGTCGCGCTTCTTCTCGAGGTTCGTCTGCTCCTCGCCACGTGTTCCGGCAGTAGCGGCGTTGCGAGCCTCAAAGAACTTGTTGCAGGCACCGAGGAACTCCTCCCACAGCTGGTCTCCCAGTTTCTTGGGCACCATACCGATTTGCTTCCATTCCTTCTGCAGGTTAATGAGCTTGTCACTGGTCGACTTCCACTCAGTGCTGTCCTGCAGGGCCTTGGCCTTCTCAATGAGGGCACGCTTCTTCTCTGCATTCTCTTTGAAGGTATCCTTCAGGGTCTTGAAGAATTCTGCCTTCTGAGCGAAGAACGTGTCGCAAGCGGCACGGAAGCGCTCGAAGATTTTTACGTTCATCTTCTGCGGTGCAAAGCCGATGGTTTTCCACTCTGCCTGTAAATCAATAATCTCCTTGGTATGACGCTCCCAGTCGGCGCTGACCTTCTTCTCTTCAGCAACGATGGCTTCCACCTTCTCACAGAGGACGGTCTTCTTCTGCAGGTTCTCCTCCTCGCGGTTGCGGATACCCTCGAAGTGCTGCTGGTGGCGCTTGTTGATGACCGTTGATGCGGCCTTGAAACGCTGCCAGATTTCTTCGCGCAGCTCCTTGCTGACGGGACCAATCTCGCGGTATTCGGCGTGCAGTTTCTGCAGCTGGTGGAAGGCACTGATGACGTCGGTCTCCTCGGCCAGCTTCTCGGCAGCCTCGCAGAGCTTGGTCTTCATCTCCAGATTCTTCTTGAAATCATATTCGCGAGCCTCGCTGTTCAGCTTCAGCAGGTCGTAGAACTGCTCGACGTAGAGCTGGTAGTTGCGCCACAGCTCGTTGGCCTTCTCGGCAGGTACGGCCTTAATCTCGCGCCACTCCTGCTGCAGGGCCTTGAACTCCTGGTATGTCTTGTTGGCTTCCTCGGGCGAGGTGACCATAGCCTTAATCTTATCGATAATCTCAAGTTTCTTCTTCAGGTTGGCCTCCTTCTCTTCCTCCTGTTCGCGGAAGAGCTGGGCACGACGCTCCTTAATAAGACCCATCTCTGCCTTGAAGACGGTCTCGTCCTCATCGGGGGTAATCTGATACTGCTCGGGGTCGCCGCCTCCGTCGATGTAAGCCTTCAGTTTGGCTTCGCGCTCGGCGATGTGAAGTTTGTAGAACGCTGTCTTGAGGTATTCCACCTCGTCTTTCTGAGGCACTTCCTCGCCGTGGGCCAGTTCTTTTACGCGATCCAGCACCTCGGTTTTGGTCTCATAGACCTTGCGCTCTGCAGCTTCAGGGGCCTCTGTGGCCTCCGAAACTTCAGGAACTTCCGTGGTCTCCGGAGCCTCTGTTGCCTCTACGGTAGTTTCTACTTCAGGAGCAGCTGCTTCCTGCTTAACTTCTTCGATGTTCTCCTGCTGAAGGAGATTTTCTTGAGAGTCCATAATTAACTGCTTTTAGTTACTGTTATGGTGAGTACACACATTTTTTAGCGTCGCATGCCTGAGCAATTGACGGATTTAGGCGGTAAAATTACATAAAATAATTGACACAACCTAACATTTAACGTTTTTTTGCTTATTACACCAGCCGTTTGAACTTGAATATCCACCAGCAGCCAATGGATACCAGAACGGAGAGGATGAGGGCAAAGGGGAAGCCCCACAGTTTGTCCTCCATGCCGTTGATGAGGTTCATGCCGAACAGCGAGGCTATCAGCGTGGGGAACATCATGATAATGGTCACCGATGTCAGTGTACGGATGACGGTGTTCATGTTGTTGTTGATAATCGACTGGTACGTGTCCATCGTCGATTCCAGAATGTTCGAGTAGATGCTGGTCGTCTCGCGAGCCTGTGTCATCTCGATGTTCACGTCCTCGATGAGGTCGGCATCCAATTCGTCAATCTGTAGTTTGAACTTCAGTTTCGACAGCAGTGTCTCATTGCCACGGATAGAGGTCTGGAAGTATGTAAGCGAGTCTTGCAGACGGCTGAGACCAATCAGCGACTCGTTGTTCACCTCCTTGTCGAGGTTGCGCTTGGCCTTGTCAACGAGCATAGAAATCTGCTTCAGACGCTTCAGGTACCACACGGCCGACGATAGGAACAGACGGAAAATCATGTCCACATGGTCGGTAAAGCCCTCGCCGCGCTTCTGTTGGAACGAGACGAAGTCGATCATCATGTTCGTCTCATAGTAGCAGACGGTGATGGTGACATCGCGCTTGTGGATAATACCAAGAGGTACGGTGGTGTAGGGTGTCCGTGAACGAATTTCCTTGACATAGGGGATACGCAGGATAATGAGCATCCATCCGTCATCGTATTCGTAACGGGCTCTCTCATCGGTATCGCTGATGTCCGACATAAAATAGTCGGGAATGTTGAACTTCTCTTCCAGTTCGTGCTGGTCCTCATCGGTGGGGCATGTCACCTGAATCCAGCAGTTGGGCTGCCACTCTGGGAGCTGGCTCAGTCCGCCTTGGGTGTTCCAATAGGTCTTCATTGTGCTAATCCTTTATTAATGCATAATTCACAATGCATAATGCAAAATTTAGCGGCAAAGGGATTAGCAGCCTTGCTCGCTATCCCCCGCCATTACAAATTGTAATTTTCCGCCGGGTAATCGTCCATAATTTGTTAATAATTTGGTTATCGGGTGCAAAGTTAATAAAAAATCCGTAGAATCGAATTATTCTACGGATTTTTTTTCGTTTATTTCGCAGGAACGTCTGCCAAAGTTTTCTTCAGCAATTGCCAGAAGGGTTCGACGGTGGCGATGAGGGCGCGCTCGGTAGTGGTGTGAGGCGACTTCATCGTGGGACCTAACGAGACGACGTCCAGATGTGGGTACTTGCCCAAAATGACCGAGCACTCCAGACCTGCGTGATCTACCTGGATGATGCCGTCTTGACCGAACAGTTCCTTGTACTCCTTCAACAGCAGGTGCAGAATCTCGCTGTCGGGATTCGGATCCCAACCGCCGTAGCTGCCAGCGGTCTCCACCTTCATGCCGGCCATGAGGAAGCAGCAGGTCAGTGTATCGACCACATAGTCCTTCATGTCCTCGCGGCTGGAGCGTGCCAGAATCTTAATCTCAGCGTGTCCATCGGCAATGTCGATGATGGCGAGGTTTGAAGAGGTCTCAACAACATCGGGGTAGGAGGGAATCATTCGGATGACGCCGTCGTGGCAGCCATGAATGGCGCAGATCAGATTGTCCTGAATCTCAATGGGAACCTGTGTGGCTGGTGAGTCAACATCCTCGACGATGACCTCGATGCCCTGCGGCTCGATAATCTTATACTCATCGTTGAAGGCCTCCTTCCAGTCGGCGGCAGCCTCCTTGAATACCTCGACGTTCTCCTTCGGCAGCGTCAGTACAGCCTCGGCCTTGAAGGGGATGGCGTTACGCATATTACCACCGTGCCAGGAGCAGAGACGTGCATCGAGCTCATCGATGGCGTTGAAGGCAATTCTTGCCAGCAGTTTGTTGGCATTGCCGCGACCTTCGTGGATCTCCAGACCGGAGTGTCCGCCACGCAGACCTTTCACGGTGACGCGAACGGCCTTGTCGTCGGCATCGGTCTCCACCTCTTTATAGTCTAAGGTGGCGGTAACGTCGATACCACCAGCCGAACCGATGACAAACTTGCCCCAGTGCTCGGAGTCGAGGTTCAGCAGGATATCGCCCTGCAACTCGCCTTCGGGCAGGTCGTTGGCACCATACATACCCGTCTCCTCATCGGCAGTGATGAGGGCGTCGATGGGACCGTGCTGCAGGTCCTTAGCTTCCATGATAGCCATGATGGTGGCAACACCCAGGCCGTTGTCGGCGCCCAGGGTCGTACCCTTGGCTTTTACCCATTCGCCGTCAATCCACGGCTCAATGGGGTCGGTCTCGAAGTTATGTGTCGATTCGGGCGTCTTCTGCGGCACCATGTCCATGTGGGCCTGCAGGATAATGCCTTTCTTGTTTTCGTAGCCGGGAGTGGCGGGCTTGCGGAACACGATGTTGCCGGCAGGATCCTTGAAGCATTCGACACCTGCCTGCTTGCCGAAGTCAAGCAGGAACTGCTGGATTTTCTCTAAATGTCCGCTTGGGCGGGGTACTTGTGTCAGTGCATAGAAGTTCTTCCACACGCACTGCGGTTGTAAGTTCTGAATTTCGTTCATAGTTTTATGTGGTTTTAGGGTTTAATCGTTTGGTCAGCGAGAGGTGCGTCCATCCGAAGATGCCGAGCAGGATGACAAGCATGGTCTGCACGGTGTGGACGATGAGTACGAAGTACAGGGCCTGTTCGTCCTGAACGCCGTAGAGAATCAGCATGGTCTTGACAGCGAAGTGCCAGGGACCGGCGCCGTTGGGCGTGGGCACGATGACGGCAAAGTTGCCGACGATAAAAGCTACCAGTGCACAGCCTATTCCCAGATTGGCGGTAAAGTCAAAGCAGAAGAAGGTGAGGTAGAAGTGCAGGAAGTAGCAGCCCCAGATGCCTACCGTGTAGAACAGGTATAGCGGCAGACTGCGTATGTTGCGGAGAGAGCGCACACCCTCCCAGATGTCGCTCATCGTCGTCTTTACCTTATTATATATAGACAGATTCTTCAGCAGTAGGTGTACCAGCAACAGTGCAGCCAGTCCGCAAACGCCTGTCACGAGCCAACCTGTCAGCGAGAAACCGCTGAGGATGTTGTCCAGCGATGTGCCTGTCTTGCGGAAGAATGTTCCGAAGACACTGAGTTGGAACAGCAGGATAATGCCCGAGTAGAGCATGACTGTCAGCGTGTCAACGGCGCGTTCCGTCACCACTGTTCCCAGGGCTTTCGAGAACGAGATGCCTTCCCAGCGCTTCAGCAGACCGCAACGGGTGAATTCGCCGATTCGGGGAATGACCAGTGAGACGGCATAGCTCAGAAACACGGCGTTGACGCTCACCGAACGGCGTGGATTCTCACCCAGCGGTTCCAGTGTCTGCTTCCATCGCCAGCCACGCATCATCTGTGCCAAGATGCCGAAGGGGAACGATAATAGCATCCACGTCCAGTTCATCTCGTGCCACAGTACATGGCTGATGCGCTGAAAGTCGAAGTCACGATACATCCAGTAGAGAATGAGGCCACCCAACAGCAGTGGGAGCACAATCTTAAAGACCTGGTTGCGTGTTTTCTGTTCCATAGCTGCAAAGGTAGTGCAAATTGAGCGAAAAACCAAAGGAAAAATACCTTTTTCTTTGTTTTTCCGAAATGCAGCCTATTTTCGACCGCAGGTCAGAGTGCGAATAAGTGAGAACAATACAAAAATCAGAAACGGCGTACAGACTCACGTCTGCGCGCCGCCTCTCGTATTAATAACTAAAAACCTTTCTTAAAATGAAGGAACGCTCCCGCTCCTTTGTTATCCTTATTAGCAACCTTTTTTACCTTAACTAATACCTCTCGAATGTTATCCTGATTCCTATTGAAGTTCTTTATTTACCTTTTGTTTTCTTAAGACGATGCAAAGGTACGACGAAAATCGCCAACCGCAATGGCTGGCGACTCGTTTTTTGTAAAAAGTGGCTATTCTTTTGACATAAATCAAGCGTTTGTGTTCGCACACAGTAGCTTTTCCACCCAATTCGTCAGTTCTACGAATTCTGCTATCGAGAGCTGTTCCGGACGTCGTGTCAGGTCGATGGGGCAGTCGGGAAGCTCTGCTAGTCCGGCAGGGTTAGGCAGTATCTGTCGCAGCGAGACGCGCAGCATCTTACGGCGCTGGTTGAACACGGCCTTCACCACACGCTTGAAGAGCTGTTCGTCGCAGTCAAGGTGTGTCGTCTGGTTACGTGTCATGCGGATGACGGCCGACTTCACCTTGGGAGGCGGGTTGAAGACGTCGGGCTCGACGGTGAAAAGATACTCCACGTCGTACCACGCCTGGATGAGTACCGACAGGATGCCGTACTGCTTATTGCCGGGCTGCGACGCCATGCGCAGTGCCACCTCGTGCTGAATCATGCCTGTGCAGCAGGGAATGAGGTCGCGGTTGTCAATCATCTTGAAGAATATCTGCGACGAGATGTCGTAGGGGTAGTTGCCTGTCAGCACAAACTGCTGACCGTCGAACACCTCGTTGAGGTCCATACGCAGGAAGTCTCCTTCGATGATAGAGGTGAGAGGTGAGAGGTGAGAGGTGAGAGATTTGTCGGGATTGAAGAGTGTTGCCTTCAGATATGCCACTGACTCGCGGTCAATCTCGACCACTTTCAGCGGACGCGGTTTCTCGACGAGATACTGTGTCATCACTCCCATGCCAGGTCCCACTTCAAGGACGGGCAGGTCAGGACAGGCATCGACGGTGTCGGCGATGCGACGTGCGATGTTCAGGTCAACGAGGAAGTGCTGACCGAGGTTTTTCTTAGGTCTTACTTGTTTCATTTCTTCTTATGCAGTGTGTTTTGCCAGCCGCCATAGAACAGCCGGCTAAGGAAAATGATTCCACGGAAAATCAGTTCGGTGGCCATAGCCGTCCAGACGCCCTTCAGCCCGTAGCGGGGTGCCATATAGGCTGCCATCGTCAGACGGACCAGCCACATGGTCGACAGACTCATGATGGCAGGCTTCAGCGTGTCGCCGGCACCGATGAAGATGCCGTTGGACACGATGGCAGCAGCAAACATCGGCTCTGCCCATGCCTCAATGCGCAGCACCTGAGTGCCTTGTGCTATCACCTCTTCGACGGGCGACATGATTGACATCAGCTCGGGTGCGAATATCCACATCAGCACACCCATTATTGTCATCACGGCAATGCCCAGCCCGACAGACAGGTAGGCAAACGAGCGTGTCAGCAGCCGTTGCCCGGCTCCGATGCCTTGTCCCACAAGGGTAGTGGCAGCTTCGGCAATGCCGTAGCCTGGCATGTAGCACAGACTCTCGACGGTGATGGCCAGCGAGTGGGCTGCAATGGCGACAGTGCCCAGAGGGGCCACGATGACGGTGCTCACCATGTAGGCGCCACCCATCAGCATGTGCTGCAGTCCCATCGGCGCACCAATCTTAATCGCCGTGCTGACGGTGTCCGACTTGGGCTTGAACGTTCCAGGACGTCCTTTCAGTGCGAGCATCTTCGACCTGACCAGCAGGAAGTAGAGCATCAGGACTGCAGTCACCAGCATGGCAACGCCCGTTCCGATGGCTGCTCCCACCACTCCCATGTCGAGTATATATATAAATAGGTAGTTAAAGCAGACGTCCATCACGCACATGCCGATATTCAGCAGCGAGGGAATCTTCATGTTGCCCGAGCACTTCAGCATCGAGCCTGCCAGACCCTCCATCTGGAAGAAGATGCCACAGAAGCCGAAGATGGCGAAATAGAGCGAGGCATCGCGAGCAATCTCCTCAGAGCCTCCCAGCCAGTAGGGTAGCGACGGGGCTATGGCGACCGATAACAGCGAAATCATCAGTGCCCACAGCAGACAGCAGACGAGCGACTGCCGGAGAACCCGTCGCGCTGCCTCGAAGTCGTTGGCGCCGATGAAGTGTGCCACCTGAACGGAGAATCCCATGTTAGCTGCCGAGGCCAGCCCTCCTAACAGCCAGCCCGTCGACTCCACCAGTCCGATGGCAGCCGAAGCCTTCGCACCCAGATGTCCCACCATCGAGGCATCGATGAAGAACATCACCGTTGCCGAAATCTGGGCCAGGATAGAGGGTACGGAGAGCTGGATGATGAGCCACAGTTTCTCGCGCTGTGTCATCGTCCGGCCTTCACGGATGTAGGAAAGAAGTACTTCGCTGTTCTTGACTTTCTTCATTCAGTGGGCAAAGATAGTGTAAAATTTCGATTAAGCGAAGAGAAAGAGAATTTTTTTTCGTACCTTTGGCGGCTGATATGAAGAAAATCGCCATTATCGTGTCTGTCGTCATCGTGACAGTCCTGTTTGTTGCCGTTCTGGGTGGCAGCTTCTATATGCTCGACTATACGCTGGCTCCCAACCCAGGGCGCACGGCCACAGACTCTCTCTTGAAGCGGCAGTTCAAGCACTATCCTGAGACCCGCTGCTGGGTGGACAGTCTTCGGCAGCATAACGCCCTTCGTGATACGTTCCTCACGATGCCGTCGGGCGAACGCCATCATGCTTACTATGTCAGTCGTGGTGTCGGCAGGACAGCGATTCTTCTTCATGGCTGGCGCGACTGTGCAGCCAAGTTCCTCTTTCTGGCTCGAATGTATGAACACGAGTTCGGCTATAACGTGGTGATTCCCGATCTGCATGCCCACGGACTCAGTGATGGCGAGGCCATTACGATGGGCTGGCTTGACAGAAAGGATGTCATGAGGTGGATGCAGGCGTTCCTGACCGACACGATGGTGGTTCACGGTGTGTCGATGGGAGGTGCTACGACGATGATGTTGTCGGGTGAGCCGATGCCCAGTGGTGTGAAGGACATCCGTTTTGTCGACGATTGCGGTTATACCAGTGTCTGGGACGAGCTCGAAGTACAGCTGAAGGAGCAGTTCGGTCTGCCTTCCTTCCCCTTGATGTACACCACGAGCCTGCTCTGCAAGCTGCGCTATGGCTGGTCCTTCGGCGAGGCGTCGGCCCTTGAGCAAGTAAGGAAATGTCGCTATCCCATGCTCTTTCTTCATGGCGAGACCGATAATTTCGTGCCTACAGAGATGGTCAATCGTCTTTACGAAGCAAAACCCTCGAATAAGGAATTGTGGATTGTGAAGGGTTCCGGTCATGCCCGTTCCTATTATGACCATCCCGACGAGTATACTGAGAGAGTAGGGCGATTCCTTGGAATCAGAAAATAAAACACACAGAATATGGCAAGCAACGCAGATTTTGTGCAGTACATCACCGATGTCGATGACCGCGACTATCTCTCGGAACTTGTTCGCGAGACGTGCCAGGAACTGCCTATGCCGAAACCAAAGAAGAAGAAATAAGGATGTTCCGTTGGGCCACCTCCTTGCGCATTGCTTCTTCGAGCGAGAGACCTGGCGGATTGATACATTCCACTCTGGCAAAGCCGGCATCCAAGAGCTCCTTGCGGTCACTGATTCTGCCGGCTATCAGGAATACGGGAACATGCCCGGACTGCTCCAGGATGCCCATAGGGAGCTTGCCCATCAATGTCTGACGGTCGGCAGAGCCTTCGCCAGTGATGACGAGGTCAGCATCTTTGACTATTTCCTTGAACCGGATGGTGTCGAGCAGCAACTGAATACCAGACATGCTTTCCGCATCGAGATATTGCAGGAAGGCATAGCCCAGACCTCCGGCAGCACCAGCACCAGCCATCTGCGAACGGTCGTAGCCGAGAGCTCTGGCAGACCGCTGGGCAAACGCTTTGGCCTGCTCGTCTAAGCGAAGCACCATCTCTGGCGTGGCTCCCTTCTGAGGCGCAAACACATGGGCTGCCCCCTTCTCGCCATAAAGCGGATTCTTGACGTCAGATGCAATCGTGAACCTGATGTCCTTCAGAGCCTCAATGCCATTTCTCGGTCCGTCTTTCAAAACATCATTGAGAGCCTTCAGCATGCCGACGCCAGCATCGCTTGTAGCACTGCCACCAAGTCCCACGATGATGTGCTTGGCTCCTTTGCTGACGGCGTCGGCCACCAGTTCCCCCGTGCCGTAGCTCGTCGCCACCATCGGGTTGCGCTCCTCCTTTGTCAGTAGGTTCAAGCCACAGGCTTGTGCAATCTCGATGACGGCTAAGTCGTTCTGTAGCAGGTATTTCGCCTTGACGGGGCGCATCAGCGGGTCTCTCACCGTAATCTCCTCAAGCCTCCCCCCGATGGCATCACGGAATGCCTCCATGTAGCCCTCTCCACCGTCGCTGACTGTCACCTCCACAATCTCAGCGTCAGGCCAGGTCCTCCTGATGCCCTCTGCGGCAGCCTCGTTGGCCTCCCTCGAAGTCAGGCATCCCTTGAATGAATCTATGGCGATAATAACCTTCATGCCTCTGTCTCTAATGTCACTCACCCTATGAAGCTACCAGACCGAAATGGCGCAAGGCGTTCAGAACACCGTCGTCATCCACTGCGGTCGTCGTATAGTCAGCCTCTTGTTTCAAGGAATCAAGGGCATTGCCCATCGCCACACCAATGCCAGCCGTACGAACCATCGAGGCGTCATTACCACCGTCGCCAAAAGCCATTGTGTATTGTGGATCGAAGCCGAAGTGTGCAGCCATCGCCAGCATGCCTTCGCCCTTGTCGGCTCCCTGTGCCGTGATGTCCGTAAAGGCAGGATGCCAGCGTCCTGAGGTACAACTGGGAATACGGGCCATCATCTCACGCTCATAGTCAGCCGAGAAGAAGGGCGTCAGCTGGAGAATGCGCTGTCGTAGGACGTCCTCCATTGGCTTGGCCTGATCCAGATTCTCTACGGCTATCTCCTGTCGGAACACCCTGTCCACCTCGCCATGAGGGTCGAACACGGCAACATCCTTCTCGCCAACCACAATCACGCC